>Ga0208133_1000086_pt1 | contig 34789 bp, 58 predicted proteins | sample ColrivemetaGS535_FD_187595 | JGI IMG/M metagenome (GOLD analysis project Ga0208133, IMG submission 187595) | Estuarine microbial communities from the Columbia River estuary, USA - metaG S.535 (SPAdes) (version 2) | ecosystem: Environmental > Aquatic > Marine > Intertidal zone > Estuary | place... | reverse complement strand
TCACAGGCCTCGGCGCTGCTGTTCCTGACGCACCAAGCACCGGCACATACGGCGGCATCAATCGTGTATCGTTCTCGTTCTGGCGTTCGGCTAAGTTCTCAGGCGTGACAGATGGCGGCTCGGCTACTTCAGCATCGAACATCCAAGCGTACATGGATGCTCTAGCTGTTCAGTTGATTCGTGGAACAGACAAACCTGATCTGATCGTTTGCGACAACAACTATTACAAGCTGTATTTGCAATCTTTGCAGTCAATTCAACGTATCTCCGATGGTGGTAATTCGGCAGTTGGCGCAGGCTTTGCATCGTTGAAATACTACGGCGCTGGTATGGCATCAGACGTGATCTTAGACGGTGGTATCGGTAACGATGCAACTGCCAATCATATGTGGTTCTTGAACACCAAGTACATGATGTTCCGTCCACACGCTGATCGTAATTTCGTGCCAATCGGCGGCGAACGTCAAGCTGTTAACCAAGACGCTATCGTCAAGCTCATCGGTTTTGCCGGCAACCTCACATCTTCAGGCCCGCAATTCTGCGGCGTTCTGATCGCTTAAAGGAAACCATCATGGCATATACATTTGACGAACCTCGGATCGGGGTTTTAAATATCGATCAAACGGACTCTGGTGTTACAACCGCAGGCGGCACGACTATTCCTACGCCCCCAGCTGTTCTCGGCACTATTGTTCGTGCATTTGATCCAACCTACGGCGAGGGTGAGTTCATCCTGTTGTTAGGCGTGGCATCAACTGTTGTTGGTTCTGTTGTGCGCTACAACGCTACAACTTACCAAACAACTTTGGTTGTCAACACCGCCGTTCAAGACGTACCTGTCGCAGTCGCTATGTCGGCTTGCACAGCGGGTCTTTATGGTTGGTATCAAATTGCTGGTAATGCAGTCATCAAGAAAACAGCCGTTACCGTTGCACCTAACGTTACTCTGTTCTTGTCGGCTACTGCTGGTCGTGTGAAAGTCTTGGCATCTGCCGGTTTGCAAGTTGTTGCTGCTCGTTCAGCAAACTTGACCACCGTCACTTCTACGACTTCAACCATTACCGTGACAATTAACCGTCCACATCTCCAGTCACAGATCACCTAAATGATTGAAGCTGTACTTGATGTTGTAGGGAACACAGAGCCTGACGTTTTGTTGGGCAATGTGCAGCGATCCGTAAAAAGGTCGCTGCCTTGGTTTGATTTTGACGAGTCACCCCAAGGCAGCGTCTGTCTTGTTGGTGGTGGGCCAAGTCTGGTTGACACGATTGACCAGTTAAAAGCCCGTCATCAAAACGGCGCAAAAGTATGGGCAATGAACGGTTCTTACGATCATTTGCAAAGCCAAGGCATTATCCCTGACGTAATGGTGATGCTTGACGCTCGACCAGAGAACGTGAGATTTGTTCAGAATCCACAACAATCGACTACGTTTTACATCACTAGCCAATGCAACGATGCAGTATTTGATGCGTTGGAAGGTTTCAAAGTGGTGCTAGTTCACGCCAATACGCCTGGCGTTTATGAGTTGCTCGAGCATGAAAAGGCTCGACCAGTTCATCTGATGGGCGGGTTTACAACTGTTGGCATTTTGTCGTTGATATTGGCTAAGTTGCAAGGGTTTCAGCGCATCTTTATGTTTGGCATGGATTCAAGTTATCGCAATGGCGAACACCATGCTTACAAACAAGAAAGTAATGACGCAGAACGTGTAATTGACGCTATGATTAACGATGTGACGTACAAATGTGCGCCGTGGATGGCACAACAGGTAACGGATTTTCAGAATGTCGTAGCAGGCTTTGGTGATGTTACGATTGAAGTATGTGGCGATGGACTTTTGCACGAAATGGCAAAAGCGATGAGTAACTAAACTTTAAGGACTATCATGGCATTTCCATCAAGAATTATGGGCGCAGGCAATTCATCGTTAACGGCTCAAGTAATCTGTGGCGAAGGCGCTGTCGGCCTAGTCGCTACTGGCACAACCGCAGCAGATGCTTTGCAGTTGAACGTGTCAAACAACACGATTACAACTTCAGCAGCATCGACTGGCGTTAAGTTGCCACCTTGCGAAACTGGCGCTGAAATGATTATTCGTAATGATTCGGGTCAGACAATTACCGTCTATCCTTACAATACAAGCACTACAATGAACGCAGCTGCCGCAAGTGTTACGCTTGCAAACGCTAAAACAATGTTGGTAAAAGCAACTTCCGCAACTACATGGGTAACATTAACAGGGGCTTAAATTGGCTTTAGACAGCGATATTCACAGCGCAGACAACCATTTGCACGTTGAATTTTACGTTTACGACAAAGAACCGTATAAAGAAAAGCCGTTTGTTAGAATTACAGTACCAGGCGATAAGACGAACATTGTTGACCAGCCCGTTCGGGAAGATCACAAAAGACGTTTTCCACGCCAATGGTTGCACTTTCAGATGCAAAACAACAACGCTGAAGTTATTGGCGTACCGTTGGAACAATGGGTAAAAGACGATCCTGAGAACTTTAACGATATGCAGATGGCAGAATTGCAAATCTTTAAATTCCAGACAGTTGAGCAAGTTGCTACCGCTACCGATAACCAATTGCAGCGCATTGGCATGGGTTCGACAGGCTTGCGAGAGTTGGCAAGGCGTTATTTGCAAGTTAAAAACCAATCTTCTAGCCAAACTGAGATTGAACACACCAAGCAGGAACTTGCTCAAGTTAAAGAGCAAATGGCGGCTTTGATGGCTCAGTTGTCGGAAAAGAAGGTTGGGAGGCCAAAAAAAGAGGAATAAATGTCATCAACGATGCTACAGCTAGTCACCCAAGTTACCAATGAATTGGGTGTATCAACGCCAACTACTGTGGCATCGAATACGAACCAAGATGTAATTCAAATCTTGGCGTTGATGAACGCTGCCGGCTATGAGTTCTTGCGAAAGCATGACTGGCGAGAATTAACTAAACGGCACACATTCACCACAACCTTTAGCGTAACAACTGGTGATGTGCTTGAAAACACATATACGATTACCAACATCCCATCGACAGCTGGGCTTGATACAACGTATCAGGTTGTAGGTAACGGCATCTCAAATGCGGCTTACATTGAATCGGTTGACTCAGCTACGCAAGTAACGATCAACTTACCCATTACAGGGACGTATTTAGGCACTTCAATCACTTTTGAAAAAGTGCAGTACCCTTTACCCTCAGATTACGAATCAACCGTTCCTCGTACTCATTGGGATCTCAGCAAGCATTGGGAGATGCTAGGCCCAGAAAGCCCACAGCAATGGGAATGGCTGCTTTCAGGATTTATCGCTACCGGCCCACGGATTCGCTGGCGCTTGTTGGGTAAATACTTTCAGATCTGGCCTGGCGTTTCGACTAACGAGTTGTTGGGCTACGAGTATCGGTCAAAGGGTTGGGCATTATCTGACACAGGCGTTGTAAAAGATTCATTTACTGCCGACACAGATACTTGCATTTACCCAGATCGACTGATGGTATTGGCTACTAAGCTCAAGTATTTTGAGGCTAAAGGCTTTGATACCACAGCGATGTATCGCAACTATATTGAGGAATTTGAGATTGTTCGGGCGCAGGATACGTCAGCGGCTAACTTGTCGTTTGCACCACGCCCAGGCACAGTCTTGATCGGCTACGACAACATTCCTGATACTGGCTACGGGACAAACTAATGGCAAGCCGACTTGTTCAAGGTACGGCGGCACGGGTTCAGTCATTACCAGCGCCTATCGGTGGTTGGAACGTGCGGGACTCCATTGCAAACATGGATACGCTAGATGCCGTTCAATTAACCAATTTGTTCCCCACAGTCAACAATGTGGTGTTGCGTGGTGGATATACAAAATATTCCACCGGCATCACGGGTCAAGTTCAGACTTTGATGGGTTATTCAAGCGGTGCAACTGACGAATTGTTTGCAATTGCAGGAACGTCGATTTACGACTGTACTGCTGGTGGTGCAGTTGGCGCAGCGGTCAAGACGGGTCTGAGCAACGCAAAGTGGGAATACACCAACGTCACAACGCCTGCCGGTGGTTACTTGTATTTGGTCAATGGCGTAGATGCGCCGTTGCTATATGACGGTTCAGTATGGACAAATCCAACCATTACTGGCGTAGGGGCAAGCAGTTTAAGCAACATTGCCATTTTTAAAAACCAAGTTTGGTTTACGCAAAACGCAAGTCTAAAGGCATGGTATTTGCCTACTCTAAGCATTGCAGGCGCAGCTGCCGCAATTGACATGAGTTCGGTTGCCCAACTTGGTGGATTCTTGGTTGCCGTGGGAACGTGGACAATTGATGCAGGCTACGGCGTAGACGATAACCTAGTGTTTATAACGTCCAATGGCGAGGTTATTGTTTGGGCGGGTACTGATCCCTCAGATGCTACGAAATGGGCGCTAGTGGGCGTTTGGAGGGTTGGCAAGCCTGTTGGTAAGCGATGCCTACTAAAGTACGGCGGCGATATGCTGATGCTGACCTACAACGGTCTATATCCACTTGCCGCAAGCCTGCAATCATCCAGACTTGATCCCCGTGTTGCTTTGTCTGACAAAATACAAGGCGCATTTACTGCTGCAACGCAAACGTATGGCAGTAATTTTGGGTGGGACATTATGTTTGACCCACAACATAATGCTTTAACTGTAAATGTGCCGGTCGCTGAAGGCCAACAACAGCAATATGTGATGAATAACATCACGAAAGCCTGGTGCAACTTCACGGGCCAGTACGCTAATTGTTGGGCAATCTTTGACAACGAGCCGTATTGGGGTGGCAATGGCTTTGTTGCTCATGCCTGGGATGACAACTACGCTGATGACACAAGCGACATAAACGGCTATGCGTTACAAGCGTTTAACTATTTTGATGCCCGTGGGTACAAAAAGTATTTTACTAGAGCTAGACCGTCGATTTTTACTAACGGCACACCGTCAATATTCATTGGTTTAAACATGGATTTTGATTTGGCAGACACGACTGCGGCGCTAAGTTTTAGCCCACAAGTATCTGCTAAGTGGGACGTTGCGTTGTGGGACGTAGGCTATTGGGCAACAGACACGGTAATCACAAACAATTGGCAAGGCGTGACTGGGATCGGTTATTGCGCTGCAACACAGTTTAAATCTGCCTCTCAAGGAACGACAATTCTATGGGCATCGACGGACATTGTTTACCAACAAGGTTGGGGTGGCATATAACCCAAGGCGCTGAAATAGGCCATTGGGTAGCAGAGCGAGTACAGGGTAAATATTTTGCAGATGGTTCGCAAGCAATTGGGTTAGAGCGTGACGGTCAGATTATTGCAGGCGTGATTTACGAGAATTGGAACAAAGCCTCGATTGTGTGCCATATAGCAATTGAAGGACGTATTACAAAAGGGTATTTAAAAGCGATATTTAACTACCCTTTTAAGTTTTGTAAGGTAAAAAAGATTATTGTGCCGGTGAGCAGTACCCATGCAAAAAGCCTAAAATTAGTCACTAAGATGGGTTTTAGTGAAGAAGCAAGGGTTAAAGATGCTGTACCGGATGGCGATATTATATTTTTGACATTGGCACGGGAAAAGTGCCGGTTTCTAGGGGTAGAAAATGGGTAAGTCGAGCGCAGCACCACCAACACCGGATTATGTCGGCGCAGCTAAACAGCAGGGGATTGATAACCTTGCCGCAGCTAAACAGTCGAACATTATGTCTAACCCAAATATGTATACGCCATTTGGCAATCAAACGGTGACGTATTCAAGCCCAACATTTGACCAATCCGCATATGAAACAGCGTTGGCTAAATACAACGCAAATAAAATTGATCCAAACGCTTATTACCGAACTGGTGAGGGCGGTCAAACAAGTTTTGACCAAGGTAGTTTTGACTTAGCTAATGCAAAACGAGGTGCAGCGCCAACCCGTGAAGGGTTTATGACTGGTGGCGGGATGCCAACTGTTACACAAACTTTGACTCCACAAGCGCAACAAACTTTAGACTCGCAACAACGTGTGCAAACAGCGTTGGCTAATCTTGGTGAAGTTGGCATTTCAAATGCTTACGACACATTATCAAGACCGTTTACGCCAACATCAACTGACATCAAAAAAGATTTTGGTGGATATGGTGCTGTACCTTTAGGCGATCAATATGGGTCAGCACAAGCAAAAACTGCTGCTGATACTTATGGTTTAGCGCAAAGACAGATTGATACTAACAATCTAACTCAAATGCCTACCAATGCAGGAATGAGCGCACAGCAAGCTATTTTGGCAAGACTTGATCCGACAATTCAAGCAGGCGATACATCATTTAAGCAAGCATTAGCAAACCAAGGTTTAGCGCCAGGCACAGCTGCCTATGATGCTGCATACAGAAATCGTCAAATGGGCGTTAATGACTTATATAACCAAGCTGCGTTGCAAGGCATCAGCCTTGACATGGCGGCTCGTCAACAAGGATTAAACGAACAATTAGCGCAAGCTGGTTTATTTAACGCCGCCGTGGGTCAAAACTTTGGTCAAGGCGTTACTGCCGACCAACTTGCAAATGCTGCAATTGGTCAGAATTACGGTCAAGGTATGCAAACCCAAGGTACGCAATTTGCCCAAGGTCTTAATAAAGCTCAATTTCAGAATACGGCACAGCAACAGCAGCTGGCGCAAGATTTTGCGTTACGGGCGCAACCAATTAACGAAATTATTGGTCTTATGGGCGGTTCACAAATTCAATTGCCACAATTCCAAGGTTATCAGGGTACTAGCGTTGCACCAGCGCCAACATTTGCGGGTACTCAAGCTCAAGGTCAAGCTGATATGTCACGCTACGGTATTCAGCAAGCAGGCAACAATGCCATGACTCAGGGCTTATTTAGCGCACTTGGAACGGCTGCAATGTTTGCACCAAAATTTTCTGATCGACGCTTAAAATCAAATATTGTTCAAATTGGCACTCACCCACTTGGAATTGGTATTTATGAATACGACATTTTTGGTAAACGTGAGCGTGGCGTGATGGCAGATGAAGTTGCTAAGGTAATGCCAGATGCAATCGTGCCGCATGATAGCGGTTTCATGATGGTTAATTACGGGAAATTATGATGCTAAATCAATACGTCAATCTCACGCCACAGCAGAAAATGGCTCAGATGCTGCAACAGCAAGCACAACCGACCCAGTTGCAGGGCGATATGCAACAGCAGATGCCGCAAGCTCAGAACCCGTTTAGTGGCGTTCAAGACGCAATGAAAATGTATCAACAAGCAAGCCAACGAAATCAAATGCAAGATATGCAAGATTACATGGCTCGGATGAAACTTGGTCAAGCTCAGACCGGCGGTATGTTTGATCGTGGCAACGCTGTTGGGCCAGACGTAACTGCAAACAATTACACGGGGTAAATCATGGCTACTGTTATGCCAACAACGCAAGGTTATCGTGCGCCAGGCCCGTATGATGAGGATTACCGTTCAATTGCTCGGCGTGAGCAAATGGCGCAAATTTTGCAACAACAGGCTTTGCAACCAATTGAAGTTGGTGCATACCAAGGTATTCAAGCGCCTATTTCGCCATTGTCCGGAATTGCTAAAATTCTGCAAGGTTATTTTGCAGGGCAACAAATGGATAAGGCTGACGAAGGCCGCCAAGATTTATTATATAAATCTGAAAATGCTGATCGTGCTTTAGTTGGGTTGCCACCTATTGAAAGAACAAGACCGCAACAATTAGCTCAAGCGTTACAGCAACCAGCGGCTACAACATATGGTGAGGGTGCGCCACCGACAGGTATGTCACCAGCGGGTATGCCACAAACAAGTATGCCATCAACAGGTGTGCCGCAACCTCAAGTTATGCCAGTTGCTCAATCATTCCCGATTGGGCCATCTGGCGCATACCAAAACTTGCCACCAAATCAAGAAATTGATGCAGTACCGCAAGCAGCGCCAGTTCAAACTATGCCAACGCAAGGCGTACCGACTCAAGCTGTAGCGCCAAAAGGTCAATTTACGCCACCAGGCGGCGGTTCACCATTGCCATCAGTAACCGGCGATCCTGTAAAAGATTTGGCATTGCTTAAACAGTTTAGAGGCGATACAGCTGCATACGTTAAATTTGCTTATGAACAAAACAAGCCACAAGTGTTGCCTAGAGGTTCTTCATTAGTAACCAATCAAGGTAGAAACATTACTGGAACGCCTGACGAAAAAGGTAACATTATTGTTCAAAACGCTGACGGTAGTTATCGAATTGAAAAAGTTGCTGGCGCAGCAGAAACAACACGAAGCGACGCTTTTATAAAAGAATATGCAACTCAAGGCGCACAAGCCACAGTAGCACGGGACACCACGCATTTTGGTTTGGCAGAATCCGCACCTCAAAATATTGAAAAAGCTAATCGAATTATTGATTTAATTGATTCAGGTGCATTAACTGGTACGGCAGCAGAAAGAAAACTTCAAATTGCTCGTTTGTTTAACATTACGGGTAATGGGCCAGAAGAAACAATTAAAAAGACTGAGTTGTTGATTTCTAGTCTTGGTCAAAACGTGCTTGATAACATTAAAGCGTCCGGTCTTGGTGCAGGACAAGGATTTACAGATACCGACAGAGAATTCTTAAAGAATGTAGTTGGTGGTTCAATCGAACTTAATGCAAAAACTCTTGCTGATTTGGCTAGATTGCAAAAACTATCTAATCAACGTAACGTTGAAAGATGGAACAAACGGGTTGGCGAAATTGATCCAAACGTTAGAAAAGACATGGGCTATAAACCCGTTGAGCTAGGCAACACTTACAGTCAAAGCGAAATTCGTGCTGAATTGAAACGCAGAGGATTGACTCAATAATGGCTGAACCATACAACATTGATGAGTTAACACAAGACCCGTTTTTAAGGTTAGTTGTTAAACCTGAATCTGGCGGTCAAAATATTGCCAATGTGCCGTTGCCAGGCGCAACCCCATCGTCAGCATTTGGTTTGTTTCAAATAACAAAACCAACTTTTGATCATATTGTTACAACAAACCCTAATTTACAAGGGCTTTCTTACGATGTGTTTCAAAAAGATCCAAAAGCGCAAGTTTCGGTTGCAGAAGCATTAGCTAAATCACATCGAGCTACGTTAGCAAGTCACGGGTTAGAAGATAATCCGACAAATATGTATGGAATGTGGTTTGGTGGATCGGGTGGTGGCCCTGCTCTTTTAAAAGCAGATGAAAATACCCCGATGACCTCAGTATGGGGACAAAACGAAATTGCGTCTAACCCGTGGGTTGGAAAATTAACAGCAGGCGAATTACGCAAAAATTTATCCTCTAAAGTAGGAACGCAATATTCTTCAATGGCAACCGCAACCACATCAGACGTAAATCCAGTAGGAATATCGTCAATGAGTAACGAGCAATTGCTTAAACTTGCGACACCATCTGCGCCTAAAGGCTTGGAAGGGTTAAGCAACGAAGAATTGTTAGGCATGGCAAAAGGTCAGCAACCAACTGCACAAGCGCCACAAGGCCCAATGGGGGGCGCTGACGTTGCGTTTCAAGCCATTACCAATATCCCGTCAAGCGCAGCAAAGTTTGCGGGTGATATTTACCAAGCCGTTACAAACCCTGTCGAAACGGTTAAAAGCATTGGTATGTTGGGTGCAGGCGCAATTAAAAATGCGTTGCCCAAGTCTGTTACTGATTTCATTACCTCAATCAGTAGTGAGCCTGGTCAGATTGACAAAGCCGTGGAAATGGCTAATGCCGTGGGTGGCGAATATGCTAAAAAATACGGCTCTCTAGAAGGGTTTAAGACAGCAATTGCAACTGATCCTGTAGGAACAGCAGCAGACATTTCTATGCTGTTTACTGGTGGCGGCTCATTAGTTGGTAAGTTGCCTGGCATGGTGGGTCGTGCAGGCGAAACGGTTGCTAACGTTGGTCGTGCAATTGATCCTTTAAATCTTGCGGTTAAATCCGTTACAAAGCCTTTGCAATTAGCAGAAATGCTTGCCACGCCTGCCGTTGGTTTGGCAACTGGCGCAGGCGCAGAATCTATCCGTGAAGGTGCAAGAGCAGGCGCAGCTGGTGGTGCAAAGGCAGAAGCGTTTTTGGGTCAATTGCGTGGCAATGCGCCAATTGAAAACGTGGTTGCTACAGCTAAAGAGGCTGTTGCAGAGTTATACAGAAACAAGTCAGATGCATACAAATCTGGCATGACGGGGGTAACGCAAAACAGAGCATTGCTTGATTTTGCGCCAATTGACCAAGCAATCATCAACGCTGAAAAAGTTGGTACTTTTAACGGCGTAGTTATTCGTGGAAACGCAGCAAGTGCTTTAAAAGAAATTAAAGACAAAGTTGCTGAATTCAAAGCCGGCAATCCCGCTGTATTTAGAACGGTTGAAGGTTTTGATAAGTTAAAACAAGCCATTGGTGATATTCAGCAAGCGTTGCCTTATGGCACACCAGCTCGTAAAGTTGCTGACGATTTATACAATTCTGTTAAAAATGAAATTGTTAAACAAGCGCCTGATTACGCAAAAGTAATGGGCGATTACGAGCAAGCAAGTGCGTTGCTTAAAGACATTGAAGGATCGTTATCGCTTGGCAAGAAAGCCAACATTGATACGTCGGTTCGCAAGTTGCAATCAATATTGCGTAATAATGCAAACACTAATTACGGCAGACGGGTTGATTTAGGTCGGCAATTAGAGGCTACAGGTGTGCCAGGCGCTGACACATTGTTTCCGCAATTAGCCGGTCAAATGTTAAGTTCGCCCACGCCTAGAGGTATTCAAGGTGCAACAACCGCATTAGGCGGTGCTGCTGCATATGCAACTAATCCATCGTTGTTGCCTGGGCTTGCACTAACTTCGCCACGATTAGTTGGCGAGGCAGCATATTACGGCGGTAAAGCAGGCGGTGCAGCACAACGAGTGGCTGAAGCGCTAAAAACATACACAGGCAAATTGCCAATTGATCCTTATACTTTAAGAATGTTGGCAGCTAAATTAGGGCAAATGCAGCCCGAAGAACAGAGGCAATAAAAATGAGTTACAACGGTTCAGGCACGTTCGTCATCAACTCAACTGGTCAGCCAGTTGTTACAAACACAGTCATTTCATCGACAGCGTTTAATGCGCTAACCGCTGATCTTGCAACTGGTTTAACAACTGCGCTGACTAAAGACGGTCAAACGACACCGACAGCCAATATTCCCATGGGAACGTTTAAGTTTACAGGATTGGGGGCGGGTTCTTCTGCAACTGATTCTGCAAACTTATCGCAAGTGCAAAGCTCGGTTGGATCATTTTTAACCGCAGCCGGCACAGATACCATTACAGCGTCGGTTAGCCCATCGTTGACTGCTTATGCTGTTGGTCAAACTTTTAAATTTATTGCTGCTGCGACAAATACAGGCGCAGTCACTATTAACATTAGTACGCTTGGTGCTAAATCTATTTTAAAAAATGGCGCAACGGCGTTATCTGCGGGTGAATTAGTTAGCGGTTCAATGTATCAAATTGTTTATGATGGTACACAATTTCAACTTATCGGGGCTGGCGGCGTTACAGCTGGCAAAGCAATAGCTTTTTCAATCATTTTTGGACTATAAATCATGGCCGCACCTAATATTGTTAACGTTAGCGCAATTTATGGCAAAGTCGTAACTGCCGATTTAACTTCAACATCTGCAATTTCAGTTTTAAGCAATGCTGCATCAAGTGGCAAAGTGTTTAAAATTGATTCGCTTGTGGTAGCTAACATTGATACTGCTAATGCTGTAAACATTACAGTTAATCATTATTCCGCTGCGGCGCTTGGCGGGACTGCAACTGCAATTGCCTCGACAATTTCCATTCCTGCCAATTCAAGTTTGATTGTGATTGATAAAACAACCATGATTTATCTTGAAGAAAATATGTCGATTGGTGCTGTGGCGGGTACGTCAAGCAAATTAAAAGTCGTTTGTTCTTATGAGGACATTTCGTAATGGCTTTAGGAAACCAAGGGCAAATAGGCCCATTTCGTGCGCCCTCAAGTGGGATGCTACGGCTATCTGCTTTACAACAAAATAGATCAGGCCCTTATACGGTTAATTATCTTGTTGTAGCTGGCGGTGGTGGTGGTGGCCCTGGTTCAAATGATACGGGTGGTGGTGGCGGTGCAGGTGGGTTGTTAACCGGCATTTCTTCTCTTGCTATTGGTACTGCATACACAATTACCGTTGGTGCGGGTGGTGCAGGCGGTGTTCCTTCCTCAAATGGTTCAAACGGTTCAAATTCTTCGTTTGCTGCTATATCTGTTTCAACTGGTGGCGGCGGCGCTGGTCGTGGCGCTGGCGGCGGTTCAGGCACAGCAGGAAATAATGGCGGTTCAGGTGGTGGTTCAGGACAAAACGCAAGTCCAGGCGGTACAGGAATTGCTAATCAAGGTTTTGCAGGCGGTACAAGTACGGGCATTGTAAGTGGCGCTGGCGGTGGCGGTGCGGGTGCTGTAGGTTCTAACGCAACGGGTGCAAGTGCAGCTGGTGCGGGTGGAGTTGGTGTGGCTTCCAGTATTAGCGGATCATCTGTATTTTATTCAGGTGGGGGTGGAGGTGCTGCAAACTCTGGTGCTGTTGGCGCTGCGGGTGGGAATGGAGGCGGCGGGACAGGTGGTAGTTATTCTGGAACTAACGCAGGAACAGCAGGCACAGCAAATACGGGCGGTGGTGGTGGTGGCTCTGGATCAGCAACAACAGCAACTGGCGCAGCAGGCGGTTCAGGTGTGGTAATTATTTCTTACCCAGGATCGCAACGTGGAACGGGCGGCACAGTTACAACTAGCGGCGGCAACACTATTCACACGTTTACATCTTCAGGGACGTACACAGCATGAGTTATTTTGCAAGAGTACCGACAATTACAAATGGCAAAGGCATTGTCGATGATGTTATTGCTGCTGACCAAGCGTTTATTGATTCAGACGCAGAAGGTGATCCAAGTATGTGGTGGCAGACTTCATATAATACTCATGGGAATGTTCACTACGGGCCTGACGGTCAACCAGATGGCGGCGTAGCTTTAAGAGCTAATTATGCAGGCATTGGTTATACGCTTGATACATCTGTTGTACAAGATGGCGTAGTCGGTGTGTTTTACGCACCACAACCGTATCCATCGTGGATTTTAAATACGCAAACTTATTTGTGGGAAGCGCCAGTTCCAATGCCAAAAACTGGTGGGCCATATTCTTGGGACGAGGCTACAGAATCTTGGGTAACAAGTGCTTAACTTCATTGCCATATTGTTGATTTCACCATTGATACTGCTATGCAGCGTGTGGTTGATACCGTGGGCAATTTTTGCAATGTTTAAGGGTAAATAATGGATTGGCAAATAATCATCAATATCGGTGCAGGTTCACTACTGACTATTGGTGGTTGGTTTGCCCGTCAGTTATGGGATTCTGTCAAAGAACTCAAGAAAGAGATTGCCGATCTAAAGCTGCACGTTTCAGAAACCTACGCAAAAAAATCAGAAATTGAAACGCTTGAATCCCAAATGGAAAAACGCTTTGACCGCCTTGAGCAGATGATTGCTCGTCTGTACGACAAAATCGACGCCAAGGCAGATAAATGACTTACTTAAAAGCAAAGTTGGAAGCGTTCAAAGCGTGGTGCTGGCGCATGGTGGCTTGGTTTAAAAACGTGAGGTTCTGACATGTTTCCAATCATGGATATCCTTGGCATTGGCATGAAGGTCTTGGATAAGTTTTTTCCTGACCCCGAACAGAAAGCCAAAGCCCAGCTTGAGTTAATGCAGATGCAGCAGAACGGTGAGCTTGCCAAGATGCAGGCTGACATGCAAGAGCAAGGAGAGCTTACCAAGCGTCAAGAAAACGATATGCGGTCTGACTCATGGCTCTCCAAAAACATTCGCCCTATGACCCTTATAGCGATCCTAATAGGCTATTTTATCTTTGCCATGATGTCAGCGTTTGATCTTGATACAAACGAGAAGTACGTTGAGTTGCTTGGGCAATGGGGCATGTTAATAATGAGCTTCTATTTCGGTGGTCGCACCCTTGAAAAGATCATCGACATGAAAAACAAAACGCCCGAAAAGAGCGACAAGTAATGGTAACGGCTAAAAAGCCTGCGGTTAAACGAGCGCCAGTAAAACGGGTTGCAAAACCTGCGCCTGTTAGGAACCCAGACTTTACAGACAAGGTTGTTGATCTTATCAAGTGGGTAGACAGTCCGTTCAAGCTGATCTCGGTGGTGCTGATTGCGTTTGTTGCGTTTGCTGGCTACTTTGCTTGGGACTCACGGCAGGTCATTTTGGGTGCAATCAGTAGCAAAAAGACTGAACTCAAAGAACCGTTGCTTGTCGAGGCTATTACCAAGTCTTTAATTTACGATCTGAGCGCAGATGTGGTGGTTGTTAACTCTGTCAATCTTCAGTCAAATAGCCGCACAACCATCTTGGCAATGAGCAATCAGGGTCGTGAAAAATCGCTTGAAGGCGTAATCAACGCTTTGTTTACCAGTTCGCCCGAACGCAACCGTGCAGTCATTACGATGTTTCAAGGCGAGGTGCATTGCGAGACGTTTGTACCAAGCTCAAAGCTCGGTGAGTACGTTGTCAAACATGGCGTGACGTACATGTGCCGTGGTGCTGTACCCCCAGAACAAGGGCGCTTTGTAGGCTACATTGCGGTTGGTTTTAAGATACCCCCTAAAGATATTATCCAAGCGAAGACTCGCATTAACTTAGCAAGTGCGGAGATGAGTAAATGATTAGTAATTGGCAAAAATCGTTCGAGCTGATGTTGAAGTCGGAGGGAGGGTTTGTCAATCACCCGAGCGACCCCGGCGGCATGACCAACCTCGGCGTGACCAAAACGACTTGGGAAAATTGGGTAGGCCGTGAGTCAGACGAGGCTGAAATGCGTGGGCTGACACCGGAAAAAGTTGAGCCTCTGTACAAAAAGAAGTATTGGGATGCCGTGCGTGGGGATGAAATTGAAAATGGTGGTGTTGCATACCTTTTGTTTGATTTCGCCGTAAACGCAGGCGTGGGTCGTTCGATAAAGACCTTGCAAACCGCAGTTGGTGTCACGCCAGACGGTGGGTTCGGCCCGATGACGATGGCAGCTGTGCAAGCCGTTGACCCTGTTGATCTAATTGAGCGATTTAGCCAAGCCAAAGAGGATTTCTATCGGTCTTTAAACACTTTTGCAACGTTTGGCAAAGGATGGCTAAATCGGGTGGCTGACGTTAAGGTAAAGGCTTCGTCGATGTTGGCTTGAATTGCTTATCGCAGTAAACACAAAGCCCGTCACGCAACGTTGTACAGACTTGACCGCAGCCATCACAAACAAACTCTTTGGGATAATTCGTTGGGCGTGACCAACGTATCCAAATGGCTGTGGCAACCAATGCGGCAGCGGAAGCGTAAAACACAAACATCCAGTCCCATAGCGTCATCACCAGCCTCCCACACCCATAAGTACCACTTGTTCACGTTTGGCTCTCTCAGCGGCTATACGCATGGCTGGCGATAGCCTGTATGCCGGCCTGTCAAACTTGTCGATCTTCTTGTCGATGTGAGTCAGGTATTTTTCAAGCAAAGCACGTTCGCCAGTTGGGGCAATACCGCCTAATTCGTGCGAACACATTGCAAGTGTTGCGGGTCGAGAGTCTGGTAACAAACCTTTATGGCGCAGTTTGTCAGCAGCGGCTAGGTATAAATTAGATAAAGTCATTGTTGTCCCCAAGTAATTGCGTGGCACGATCAAGACCAACTTCTGTTTGAATCATTCGACGTAGCCTGACAATTGTTTCAGCGTTTAGCAACATTCCCTCCATTAACGCTTTGTTTGATTCTTGCAACTGGCGTATCAGCTGCGCTGCCTCGGTCTGTTCTTGATGCGTCATAAAAAACCCATTCTCAAGGTTTCTCAGGATTTGTTTCGGGCTAAGTGGGTTCATTGTTTGCCTTGTCTAATGCGTAGAGGGCTGTATACAGATGCGGATGCGTTGTGTCGTTGAGTAGTACGCCTTTGTCCCCAATGTATCCCGTGGGCTTTAATTTAGCTAAATTGTCAGCAGCCTGGCGATACGCACAAGGGTTGTATTCAGCGTTGCATTTGCCACCGCAAGCCTCTTTAAACAGATGGATATAGTCGGCCTTAGTCATGTCAGCACCCACCTCCACCACCTTGACCACCAAAACCACCACGAATAATAGGTGTAAGCCACGGTTGCATATTTTCAGGGTGACGGTATTGCCATTGCGTCATGTTCACCCCACCTTTCACAAAACACAATTGCAAGTGATCTTTAATCATCTTCCATTGCTCTTTAGTTGGCTCTCTGCCACCGTTCATTTCAACAAAACCTTGCAGCCAATAAGCAAATTGATCGTGGTTCATAAACGTAATCCAAAAGGGTTGTGGGCGTGTTTAACAACTAGGTTTTCGTAATTATCTGAAGATTCTGTAACAGTCGGTGCTTGTCGAATAGTGACATAAACACAAGGTGAGCCACGCCTGCCATCCCCACGTTTCTCGATCTTGTTATTGCGCTGAAGTTTGGCAAGTTGAGTGTAGATGCTGATCTTTTCAAGGCCACAGTAATCAGCAATATCAACTGTTGTTTTAGGCTCAATGCAATACCGCAATATCTTTTGTTCTGTTGACATATGTTCTCTTTAAAAGGATACATTAAGTTATCTAAACAGATCAATCAAGAAGTATTAACTAGGTGATAACCCTTACTCTGTTTATTTTAAATATAGTTCCCCTACCCTTATACCCACCCACCGTAGTAGTTGAGGATAAATCCTTTACGACAGACCTGTACCTTGTTAGGTTTATGGCAGGCATCTCACCCCACCCCTAGATTCCCTAGATTGCTAGCAGTCCTTGCAAGCAATAAAGATCAATACCTAGAGTAAATGGTTTTAGTAGATTTCTCTACTCTGTCTATATCCTGTTCGATTTCTCTACTGGGGCGTGCGGGTCACACGGGATAAAGCTATATAACAAATGTATAACTGACCTGTATGGGTACGAGTGGTCACTCTATTAGCTAATGCGCCCTGACAGCTGTTTAAAAAAACAAAAAAGCCGTTTTAATCTGTATCCTGGTGAGAGAATCCACTATCGTTTTCAAGGCGCAAGTGGATCAGGCTACAGACTAAAACGGCTTCGTTATCTCTCACGACAACAATTTAATTATGCCATCGTCTGTTCCGATGTGTCAAGGTCTGAAGCTAACCTAGTGAAACACGACCCTTATCATTGTTTGTTTCATGCTTGCTAAAGGATTAATCAGTCTAATGCAACTCAGGCCAGATTTGTTGCCAGTTAGGGATTTCTTTTCTTGACCATTTACCGTTTGATTTCTTTTCAAGCTCGGCAGCTAGCAACACTAACTTATCACCAGGCAAACCATTGTTGCGCCATTGCGATACAGCTGGTGGACTGACACGGCAGAGCTTGGCTACAGCAAACGTGCCACCTAATGTTTGGATGATTTCTGTTGTATTCATGTAGCAATCTTAACATTGGTTGTCAAAGAAACTCAAATAAATATTTAACCTTGAGTTTTCCGCTTGCGTTCTGTGTTTAGTTGGCTTAATATTAGTCATGGCATACCCGCCATGAACAACGATAAAAGGTACATAAATGAAAGAATTAGCAAAAGCACTTGTTACGGCTCAGGCAGCAATGTCCCACGCAGCTAAAGACTCCAAAAATCCCCATTTTAAATCTGCATACTCTAGCTTGGCGAGTGTGATTGACGCTGTGCGGCCTGCTTTGTCGGCTAACGGTTTAGCTTTTGTGCAGATGTTGCATACAGCAGACGGTGGCGTAGCAGTCGAAACAGTTTTAATCCATGAGTCTGGTGAGCAGTTGTCTTGCGGCACGTTGTTTATTCCTGCTAGTAAGCAAGATGCTCAAGGCTATGGTTCAGCGATTTCGTATGCAAAACGCTACAGTTTACAAAGTGCGCTTGGCATAGCGTCAGAGGATGACGATGGCAACTCAGCGGTTAAATCAGCGCCTCCAAAGGTTGAGAAACCCAAAGGCATAGATATGGATGCAACGGTTGACCAAATGGCGGCAGCGGTCAGCTATGAAAGCCTGAAGGACATATTTAGACTGGCTTGGACACAATGCCTGAAAGAACAACAACCCGTCTTGAAAGCAATGTATGACGGAATTAAAGCAAACTGGGAGAACCAATAATGGCTTCAGATTTAAATCGTTGTGAGTTTATTGGCAGATTAGGTAAAGACCCTGAAATGCGTTATTCAGCGGATGGCAACGCTATTTGTAATTTGTCACTTGGCGTTAATTTTGAATATAAAAACAAAGCTGGTGAACCACAAAAAACGGTGACTTGGGTAAGAATTAGTGCGTATAGTCATTTGGCTGGCATTTGTGGGGATTACCTTAAAAAAGGTTCTCAAATTTATATTTCGGGGAAATGGGTTACTCGCAAATGGGTCAACAAAGACGGAGTTGATCAATACACAACTGAAGTGGTTGCTGACCAGATGCAAATGCTCGGTGGTCGGCCTGCGGAGGATGCGCCTGCACCAGCTGCGCCTGCAAAACCAAAGTCTGACGCATACCGACAGATTAAAGAGGGGATTGTCGTGCCTCTTGATGAAATGATTGACGATGTGCCGTTTTGATGAGTCAGTCAGAGGAGGCAATTTTAATATCTTGGCGATTGCAACAATGGTACGAAGGTATGGTTTTAGACGCTAGAGCCATGCAAGACTTACAGGATGCAATCGAGATGCTTAAAACTTTAGCTAAACAGGTGCAAAAATGATTATTAAATCAGCAGATTCAGAATCAGGCCATTGGTACGCAGCTGACGGTTCACCAGCGTACAAGATCATTGGTAAGAACGGCAAAGAACGCAACACAACGGTTCGTGACGCAAGGGAACTTGGTTTAAAGCCTAGCGTGACAACCATTCTTGGAATTATTGGTAAGCCTGGCTTAAACACTTGGCTGCAACAACAGGTCTTACTGGCTGCGCTGACGTTGCCACGCATTGCTGGCGAAACAGAGGAAAACTGGTTAGAACGGGTAATGACTGATTCTAAGTCTACGGGCCGTGACGCTATGGATCGTGGCACACAGATGCACGGCGTTTTGGAACGGTTTTATCGTGGCGAACAAGACGATTACCCTGTTTATGTTAACCAGGTTGATGCGGCAATCAGAATCCACTTTGGGCATGACCAGACTTGGGAGGCAGAACGCTCGTTTGCATACGAAGGCTTTGGCGGCAAGGTGGATTTGATTGCTGAAAACATTGTGATCGACTTTAAGAGCAAAGATAAGCTCGACAAAGTTGTGCCGTATCACGAACAACTTATGCAATTGGCCGCCTACCGTGTCGGTCTTGGCAAGCCCACAGCCAGATGCGCCAATGTGTTCTTTACTGCTGAAGGCGATGTGAAACTTATCGAACACTCGGAGGAAGATTTAGCCTCTGCGTGGGATTGCTTTCAGTATTTATTAGCGTTCTATAAGCGTAAAAACAACCTATAATAAATTGCGGGGAAAGCTAGTGTCCCAAACACACTCCTTGTTCGGTGAGTACCCGCACCTTGTTGTAAAAACCCCAAAAAGTAAAAAATAATTGCAAAAATTAGGGTAAACACCTATGCTTTTATTATTTAGATAGCTTAATATCTGTACATGGCAACACGCCATCAACCACGATAAAAGGTACATAAATGAGCAAACTGATCCAAGCATTTAAAGCAGACCCATCCGAAAAAAACCGTGCAAAGTTAGCGGCATACTTGCAAAAACACATGATGGCTATTTGTATGGCAAGCCCAGACGAGCAGCAATTCCTAAAAGCTAACGGGTTTAAGGGGTAAGCCATGAAACATTCATACATACAGCTAACAGACGAAGGCAAGCGTCAATTGATGCGTGAACTTAGCCTTGAGCTTACCGACAAAAAGATTGCAGAGCTGATGGATCAATTTGCAGATGGCGTGAAATTAGACAGTAACGGTGAGCCGTATATCAAGATTGACCGTGACGATGTGCTGATGTGCGCTGTGCCAATGTACACACATTTCATTGACATTAACCATATTGAAACCGTGACAGCTAACGAGGAGGATGGCAGCGATGAATAAGCGTAACTGGCCCTTTCTGACTGACTTAGGCGATCCTAACTGGACAGGTCGCACCACTCGCACAATGCGTAATCAGACACGCTACACGCAAGCTGACGAACGTATACCGCCGATTGCTTGGGTTGTTGGCTTGTTAATGCTGGCGCTTGTGTTTGGTTTCTTTCCACTTTTAAGTTTGATGATGTTATGAACAAGATTGATTTAATTATTGATGCGCTTGAGTCAGCATACGAGGACAAAGCGGGATGGTGCGACAAAGTTAATGAAGCCCTGTACGCTGCTAGAAGGTTACAAGCGTTGCAACCAGTTGGCGTGTTTGAATATGATGCAGAAAACCAAGTTTGGGAAGAATTAACGCCAAACTGTGAAGGTGTAAAACTTTACGCACTAGACGAGGTTAAACATGACTGACCAAAGATTAGTAAAGCAACTCGACTTGTATGAACGTGCGTACCTTGTGTTGACCATTTGGTCTGAGGATTACAACAACGTTGACCCAGATCATCAAAAAGTCATTGATGATCTTAAACAAGAAATTAAACGTATTACTAAGGAATTGGAACGGAAACCTGATTTGAGCATTGAAGCAAACCGTGTTGCCTATGATGTTGCCATGCACTACGCAAACAAGACAAAGGAAAAATTGGGATGAATCAAGTTGCAAGAAACACCGATCCCGCCACCAGTTGGGCTGCTGCCGACTCTGCAAAGTCTTTAGCGGCTCAACACGCCACGATTATCATCCAAGCCTTATGCAAGTATGGGGCAATGGGAAAAGACGGTATAGCCACGATTACAGGACTTGATGGTAATCAAGTAGCCAGGCGGCTTAGTGAATTAGAACGCAATCATGAAATTCTGCTAACTGGTCGCAATGTGCAAAGCAAAGCTGGTCGGGCCGAAAGGGAATGGAAGGTTATGCCAAAACAAATGGATTTAATATGAGTTACATCATTGGAAACTTACCGCCAATTAAATGTTTTGTGCGGCGAGAGTATTTGTACAACTTTGAGAAAGGTCACGGTGAGCTTGAGCCTTGCATTTGGGTAAGCATCAAAGCAATCCGTGGGCAAGTGTTTCGCATTGAAAGCCTGTTGCCACGGTATGGTGCTTTGTACGACAAACTACCTATTCAGGCTTACGTTTGGAATACTAAACATGGCGATTTAGATTTTGACATTTTGCAACTATGGGATTGCATGGGGTACAGGTTTACGGTTCATGAAAAGATTGGGTTGCGTAACCTTGGGGTTAAATTCTTAGGTAAAGATAAAGAATGGCACTTTGGTAAATACCTGTTTACCGTAGATTTTTGTGCCGACGGTATGGATGTCGATACTGGATTTACTGAAGTTGCTGAAGAACATAAATCATTTAATTTTATCCGGCTAGATAATGGGCAGTTTGCAGCGCAGCCTAACAACCGTTGCCTTTGGTACGACCAGTCGCTAATACCAGCTAAAACTGAGTTCCCAGACTTTCAAGCATCACGCCACATTTGGACAGTAGACGGATCGCGCAAATGGTCAGCTGGTGACGATTGGTTCTACGACATTGGGGAACGGCATGAGTGAATATTCGCCACATCCCTGCATAGAATACATTTACGACAACGCACCACATTACGCCAAGGCCAAAGGAGAACTGGCGCAATTAGAGGCGTTTAAATCAAGCCTAAAAGCTATTTTGATGAAGAAGTCTGGCGAAACTGCTGTGACCGCCCAGGAGAGGGAAGCATATGCTCATCCTGATTACCAAAACCTTTGCAATGCAATTGGGGCAGCAACTGAGAAGGCCGAGTTGTTAAAGTGGCGGTTAACCAGCGCACAACTTAGATTTGACGCATGGCGCACCGAGCAGGCTAGTAACCGACAAATTGAGAAAATAACCAAATGAGAACACTCACGGCTTATTTTTCTGTTAACGAAGAAACTAAAATTAAATACTCAGAGTCATTTATAGCTTCACATTGGGTAATTCAAGCCGATATTTTGGGTGATTTAATTGCTGAATTACAGAAAAAATACGAATTAATCATTATTGAACAGAGAAAAACCAAATGAAAGATTATTCTGAAAGCCTAATTAAACTTAAAGCAATGATTCATCAATACCAAAAACTGGTATTGCAGGGCAAATATGACGCTGCCGCTGACGTTGCGGTGGATATGCAAATCGTTTTGGTTGATCTTCAAGAATGGACAGAGGCTCAAGTTGACCAAAGCGCAACGTAAGCATTATGAGAAACTTGCAGGGCTGGGTTGCTCATTGTGCCGACACTTGGAATATGGGGAAACGCCGGCTCATATTCATCACATTAGACGATTAGGGATGAAACGTGAAAATTCGCCGGTTATACCGCTATGCCCGACTCATCATGTGGGCAATGATGGGGTACACGGACTGGGCAAAAAGGCGTTTGCTCAAAAATATGGGGTTACAGAAGAAGATTTATTAGCCCAGACTGAGGTTTTAATTTGAGAGCTAGACGGGTTGACGTTAATCAAAAAGATATTGTTGTTGCGCTGCGACAACTAGGGTTTTCTGTCACCGATTTGTCAGCCGTAGGTAAAGGTTGCCCAGACTTATTAGCGGGTAAACATGGGGTTACTTACTTATTTGAGATTAAACGGGACAACAAAGCAAAATTCACACCACAGCAAATTGAATGGCAAAACGGTTGGAAAGGTGGTATTTTTGTTAGAATTGAGTCTATTGACGATGTTTTAGCATTGTGAGGCCATATGGATTATCCCGCCGTATTTGTTGCAACCTTGTTCCATTCAGGCACAAATGCTCACTTTATGCATTTGCAGACGGACAGTTACGCCAAGCACGTTGCGCTAGGTGAATATTATGATGGCATTATTGATTTGGTGGACAAGTGGGCCGAGGCGTATCAAGGCGCTTACTCAATCATCAAGAGTTACCCCAAAGACTTTCATTTAGCCACCGATCCCGTCAAATACATCACAGGTGTAAAAGCGTTTGTTAAAGACATTCGTGACGAACTGCCTAAAGACTCAGAGCTACAAAATATTGTGGACGAGATTGCCGATCTGATTGATTCAACCCTTTATAAGCTAAAGGCGTTCAAATGAATAAGCCTGGACTCTACGCCAATATTCTTGCTAAACAAGAGCGCATTAAAGCAGGCAGCGGCGAAAAGATGAGAAAGCCAGGTGATCCAGGCGCACCCACGGCTAAAGACTTTAAAGAATCAGCCAAGACTGCCAAGGACAATAAGAAATGACAGCGGCTTGGCAACGCAAAGAAGGAAAAAACCCTGCTGGCGGTCTAAATGCCAAGGGTCGAGCAAGTGCCAAAGCAGAAGGCATGAACCTCAAGCCACCCGTTAAGTCAGGTGATAACCCACGCAGAGCCAGTTTCTTAGCACGAATGGGCAATATGTCAGGGCCAATGGAAAAAGACGGGAAACCGACTAGGTTAGCGTTAGCCTTAAAAGCATGGGGCGCATCAAGCAAAGAAGATGCCCGATCAAAATCTAAGAATATCAGCGAACGCAATAAGTAGGCTAAACTATTCATACTTAAACTACCACAATTGGGTAAGTAATGAAGATAGAACAAGTCGCAGTCACGGCGCTAATACCTTACGCTAAGAACAGCAGAACGCACGATGACGCACAAATTGCCCAGATAGCGGCAAGCATTAAAGAGTTTGGCTGGACTAACCCAATCCTAGTAGACGGGGAACGGGGCATCATTGCAGGCCACGGCAGGCTTATGGCGGCTAGAAAGCTAGGCATGACAGAAGTACCAGTCATTGAGCTAAAAGACCTGACACCCACGCAAAAGAAAGCCTACATCATTGCCGACAACCGATTAGCGTTGAACGCAGGGTGGGATGACCAGTTGCTAACCATTGAGCTCAACGAATTACTTGCAGATAAGTTTAGCTTAGACTTGCTAGGATTTAATGCAGACGAGCTCAATGCGCTATTAAACCCAATTGAAATTATTGAGGGACTGACAGACGAAGATGAGATACCTGGTCCACCTCCAGATCCAATTGTTCAATCAGGAGATTTATGGATATTAGGTAACCACCGATTGCTATGTGGCGATGGTAAAGATTTTTCAAATGTTGAAATATTGCTTGATGGTCAGAAAATCAATTTAGCAATTACTTCGCCACCTTATGCATCACAAAGAACTTACGATAAAGATTCTGGATTCAAACCAATACACCCAGATGAATTTGTTAATTGGTATCAAGACATATCATCAAATATCATGGCAAATTTGACAGATGATGGTTCGTATTTCTGTAATATCAAACCAAATGCAGAAGGATTAAAAAGAGAACTTTACGTTTTTGATTTGGTTTTGGCCCACGTAAGAGATTGGGGATGGAATTTTGCTGATGAATATTGTTGGGAAAGAAACGGAATACCTCAACAAGTAGTGACAAGGTTTAAAAATCAATTTGAACCAATTTACCATTTTACTAAAGACAAATGGAAATTTAGACCAGAATCGGTAAAGCATGAATCTAAAGCCGTTCCTAAAGCAAAAGGTAAAGGGGCTGGAGATACCAATGCAGCTAAAAGACAAGGTGTTGTGTCGGCAGTTGATGGGAATGATGTAGCAGCAGGAATGGCATACCCTGGCAACAGATTGCCTACATTTCAATCAGAAGCTTTAGGTCATCCAGCTGCATTTCCTGTGGGATTGCCAGAATTCTTTATCAAAGCGTATACCGATGCTAAAGATGTTGTATTTGATCCATTTATGGGTAGTGGATCAAGTCTTATTGCAGCAGAAAAACATGGAAGAATGTGTTTTGGTACGGAAATAAGCCCAATGTATTGTGATCTGATCATTAAACGATGGGAAAACTTTACTGGCAAAACAGCAGTTTTATCGGAGTTATAAGCAAATGGCTGAAAAAGGAAGGCCACCACATAAGCCAACGCAGGCAGATAGGGATACCGCAAAGCGCTTATCGGCGCTTGGTTGCCCACACGAGGACATTGCCATTCGCTTAAAAATCTCATCTGATACGTTGGTTAAGTATTATCAAGTTGAGCTTGACGAAGGCAGAATTGACGCTAACTCAGCCATTGCCGGCACGTTGTTTCAGCAAGCCAAGAACGGAAACACTCAGGCTGCTATCTTTTGGCTAAAGACTAGGGCTAGGTGGAAAGAAACAGACCGCCACGAGATTGCTGGCGCTGATGGTCGTGACCTGGTGGTTAAATGGGCAGAGAACTAATACTGCCGTACTCACCCAGACGGGTATTCAAATCATTCCACAACCGCACCGAACGTTGGGCTTGCTTGGTGGCCCATCGTCGTGCAGGCAAAACAGTTGCAGCTATAAACGACATTATCAGGGCAGGCTTGATGTGCAAAAGCCAGCAACCGTTGTTTGCTTACATTGCGCCGTATCGCAGTCAGGCTAAATCTGTAGCTTGGGATTACCTAAAACACTTTGCTGCACCTGTTCTCGCATCGAGCAACGAGGCCGAGTTAACTATCGAGCTTATAACTGGCGGCAAGATCAGATTGTTTGGCGCTGACAACGCAGATGCTATGCGTGGCCTAGGTTTTGATGGCGTGTTCATGGACGAATATGGGGACTTCAGGCCTAGCGTGTGGGGTAACGTCATTCGACCAACATTGTCAGACAAGCAGGGTTGGGCTGTGTTTGCCGGAACGCCAAAAGGCAAGAATCAGTTTTGGCAGATATACGAAACAGCCAAAAAGAACCCTGATGAGTGGTTTCATTTAGTCCTAAAAGCTAGTGACTCTAAATTACTGCCTGAATCAGAATTGCAAGCTGCTGCTGCACAGATTTCTCAAGACCAATTTGAGCAAGAGTATCAATGTAGTTTTGAAGCTGCCATTTTAGGGGCGTTCTATGGCGAGGAATTACGCAAGATTACAGATGCCGGTCAGGTTAGGCGTGTTGATTACGATCCGCACCTACCCACATACACGGCTTGGGACTTAGGCTATCGTGATGACACGGCTATTTGGTGGTATCAAGTCATCCGCAACGAAATTCACATCATTGATTATTTTGCAATAAGTGGTGCAAACATTGCAGAAATAGCTAAAATAGTCGTAGAAAAGCCGTATAAATACGCAAAACATTACCTACCGCACGATGCAAGGGCTAAAACTCTAGCAGCAGCGGGTAAGTCAGTTATTGAGCAGTTGAGTGAGTATCTAGGCATTAACAACATGGCGATTGTGCCTGATCTGAGTGTGCAAGACGGGATTCAGGCGGTCAGGCAGATGTTGCCGCAATGTTGGTTTGATAGCGGACGAACGCATGACGGGCTAGAGGCTTTACGGCAATATCAGCGGGAATACGACGAGGACAAGAAGGCATTTAGGCAAACGCCCAGGCATGATTGGACAAGCCACCCAGCAGATGCGTTCCGAATGTTGGCAATTGCGTGGAGGCTAGAGCCAAAGGTTAAGCAGCCAGATATGGTCAAGCCGTTGATTGTCGGGCCTGAGAACACAGTAACTTTGAATGATATGTGGGCAACCCACACAACAAACCGGAGTAGAAGATTATGAGCGGCGTACCACAACCTTATGAATATCAATACGAACACGTTGCAGCAAGTCAGACCGCACAAGTTTTAGGCGGCACAGGCGCAGTTGGTGACTATTTACATCGTTTAATTTGTACTGTTGCCACAGCGGCAACAGGTGGCGTTACCATCGTCGATGGCTCATTCTCGCACGTTCTTTTGCCAGCAGTAGCGGGAACAGGCGTTAACGTCTACAACATTGAAGTAAACGCTATTTCTCGTAGCGGGCCGTGGAAGGTCACAACTGGCGCAGGCGTAGAAGTAATAGCTGTTGGCATTTTCAGCGCATGATCGTAGCGAGCGTATTGCGGTCAGGCGGTGATTTTAAGCCTGAACACGTCTATGCGCTGCAAAAGATGTGCGCTAAGTATCTGCCACCGCATGAGTTTGTGTGCCTGTCAGACGTTGATCTAAAGTGCAAAACCATCCCTTTGATGCATGACTGGGTTGGTTGGTGGGCAAAGATGGAGTTGTTTCGGCTACCAAGTGCGCTGTACTTTGATCTTGATACGGTGCTAACTGGTGACTGTACGGTAATGATCGAGGCGGCAAAACAGCACGATTTTGTGATTATGCGTGACGTTTATCGGGGTCAATACAACCCAAAAGCGATGCAGTCGAGCATGATGTATTGGTCGAAACCTGTTGATTTGTACGACAAGTTTGCCGCATTACAGATGTATACAGCGGGTGGCGACCAGGCTTACATAGAACACTTTATGCGGGACAAAGTGACGTACTGGCAAGATATTTGTGATGGAATTGTGAGCTTCAAGGCTGATGTGCTGCCCAAAGGGGTAGACGATGCCAAGGTTGTGATCTTTCACGGTAAACCAAGACCGTGGGAACAAACAAGGATACCGTATGAAATTGGTTGAAGGTTGGCAAGTTCCTGACATAGACGAGTGTTGCATTAACGCACTCTTGGTTGAGCTGCCAGACTTAAATGTGAGTTATACCCACATGAACCAGTTCCGCACAGTCATTCAGGCCGGTGGCAATATCGGTGTTTATCCCGCTACGATGGCAGGGCAATTTGAGCGTGTGATTACAGTAGAGCCTGATTTAACCAATTACCAAGCGTTGCTGCTAAACGTTGCAGGCCATGACAACATTGAGCATCATTGGGCTGCATTTGGTGACAAAATTGGCACAGCGTCAGTCGATCACCCATACCCTGAGAACATTGGGGCGCATCAGTTAAAGGCAGGCAACGATGTGCAAGTTATACCAATTGATGCTTTAGAGGTTGATGATTGCGACTTTATTCAGTTAGACATTGAAGGTTATGAGCATTTGGCTTTGCTTGGCGCAGAACGCACAATCAAAAAGACACACCCAGTTATCACGCTCGAGCTTAAAGGCTTGGGCAGTCGGTACGGGTACAGCGACGAGGACACAATCAACCTACTCCAAGATTGGGGCTACGAGATTGTCGGGCGGGTAAACCGTGACGTAATTTTTGCGAGATACTAAGATGGAAGCATTGACTGGTGTTCAAAAGTGGCTAAACGTAATCAGCCAATACGACAATGAGTTCAAAAAATGGGAGGCTCGTACAAATAAGATTGTGAGGCGTTACCGTGATGACAACCGCAATCAGAACACCAACGAAACCGCTAAATTCAACATTCTGTGGTCTAACGTACAGACGTTGATCCCTGCCGTATATGCTAGGCTACCAAAGGCTGACGTATCTCGACGCTTTGGGGATAACGACCCAGTTGCCCGTGTTGCTAGTCAATTGATCGAACGTGCCTTGGACTTTGAGATCGAGCATTACACCGATTTCAGATCGACCATGAAACACGCAGTTGAGGACAGGTTCTTGGGTGGTCGAGGCGTGGCATGGGTGCGCTACGAGCCGCACGTTCGGGCGCAAGACATTCCTGAAGATGGACTGCAAATAACCGAAGATGTTGACGAGGTTGACAGTACAGGTCAGCAAGTCAAGACTGCTATGACGCTTGATGGCGCTATGGGTGAGGAAGTCGAGCCACAAGAGGAAATTGAGTACGAGTGTGCGCCTACCGATTACGTTCATTGGAAAGACTTTGGACATTCGGTTGCCCGTACATGGGAGGAAGTCACTCAAGTCTGGCGCTGGGTGTACATGACCAAAGACAGCCTAATCGAACGCTTTGGCGAGGAAACGGCTAAATCCATTCCCTTGGATGCAGGGCCTGAAACCAATAAGCAGTATTCGACCCAATCCAAAGACTTCACACGGGCTAAGATTTGCGAGCTTTGGGACAAAGAAAGCGGCAAAGTGTACTGGATCAGCAAGAGTTGCCCAAACATTCTTGACGAGCGTGACGATCCGTTAGAGTTGGAAAACTTCTTTCCGTGTGCCAAACCTTTGTACGCCACGATGACGAGCGACACGCTTGTACCTGTGCCTGACTTTGTGCTGTATCAAGACCAAGCGACAGACCTAGACATTTTGACTGATCGCATTGACGGGTTAGTTAAGGCGTTGCGTGTGCGTGGGGTCTATGACGCATCACAACCTACCTTGCAGCGTCTTTTGACTGAGGGCGACAACAACACGTTGATCCCAGTTGATAAGTGGATGGCGTTCTCTGAAAAGGGTGGATTAAAGGGGTCGATTGACTTGTTGCCAATTGATGTGATGGCGGCAACGCTCATGCAATGCTATCGAGCAATGAATGAAATCAAAACCCAAATCTATGAAATCACAGGTATTAGTGACATTATTCGGGGACAGGGACAAGCCTCTGAAACCGCTACGGCACAACAGATTAAGGGTCAGTATGCAGGATTGCGCTTGCGCTCGATGCAAGAAGATGTTGCCCTGTTTGCGAGTGAGCTATTCCAGTTAAAAGCACAGGTTATTTGCACTAAATTCCAGCCCACAACGATCCTTATGTACGCTGCCGCACAAGGTATGCAGCCGGCAGATCAGGCGCTGATTCCACAAGCCTTGCAGTTAATCCAAGACAAGCCGCTACGCTCGTTCCGCATCCAAGTGGATTCAGATAGCCTGGTGCAGATCGACGAGAATCAAAACAAACGTGAGCGAGTTGAGTTCTTGCAAGCAATGGGTGGGTTCTTGACGCAAGCGTTGCCAATGGGTCAACAAGCGCCAGAGTTAGTGCCTATGCTGATCGAGTTGGTTAAGTTTGGCGTTGGCGCATACAAGAAAGCCGCACCGATTGAGGGTACGATTGACCAGGCGATGCAAGAGTTGCAGATGAAACAGCAACAGATGGCGCAGCAGCCACCACCGCCAAACCCTGAAGTCATGAAAATGCAGGCAGAGCAGCAGTTTGAGCAAATGAAGATGCAAGCTCAAGCCCAAAACGAGCAAATGAAGATGCAGGCCACGGCGCAGGCTGAACAACTGAGGGCGCAAGCCGATATTCAGGTTGCCCAAGCCAAAGCGCAGGCTGATGTGCAGATGCATCAAATGAAACTGCAAGCAGATGCTCAACTTGAGGCGCAAAAACAACAGTATATGCAGGCAATGGAACAAGCCAAGTTGCAAGCTGCCGAACAGTTAGAGAAATGGAAAACTGAGCTAGAGTCTGCAACCAAGATCATGGTGGCTAGGATTGGGGCGAACCCAGGCTTAGACTTGCCATTGCTTGAGGCTCAAGAGGCTGCAAGCACGAAGATTGCCGCAGAACTGGGTGACAATGTGACGCAAGCCATGAACCGCATGGTGCAGATGCACGACAACATGAGCAATATGCACAACACCGCAATGGATAAAATCAACGGCGTGATGACTGTTATTGCAGCGCCTAAGAAGATTATCCGTGGCGCAGACGGGAGAGCCGCAGGGGTTGAGCTTGCATGAACGGGTATTGGGACACCGGAACGTGGGACGATGCCACATGGGACTATGTACCCGTCCTAATTGACGTTGACACCCACGATGGCGTTGATCGCAAGAAAAGGGAAGAAGAACACCGCAAGGCAGAGGCAGCAAAGGCAAAAGCAAGGCGAGATGAGGTTTTAGCGTTATTTGAGCAAATAGTAGAGGGTAAACCAAGGATTGCAGAGGAAATTGCAGAACCGTTTGTCATTGAGGCTACAGCCCAAGCGCCAGCGGCAATCAATTACGATGCGATGTTGGCTGATTTAGATCGGGTAAACCGGATTTACAACGAACACATAGAAATGGATGATGAGGACGTTATAGCTCTGTTATGAAAAAAACTTACATATACGTTAATGGCGAACTGGTTGAGAAAGGCTCAAAAGAGCATTACGAGAGCCTTGGCCCAATGGTGATGCCAGACATTCAACCCTACAAATCCATGATTGACGGGTCAATGATTACGAGCCGGTCAATTCATCGAGAACACTTGCGCCAACATAATTGCTTTGAAGTAGGCAATGAGAAGATGGAAACCAAGTTGCCACCGCCTGTTGACACACGCAGGGAAGTCATGCGGCAGCAGCTGGCGAATATGACGCATAAACAGGCAAATCAAGTTCTTTCACAACTACGCCGTAAATTTACCTAAAGGGGTATGCAATTGGAAAATACTGAACAGCCAGATCGTCGAGAATTACTGTCACAGCAGTTCGATGAGGTTCAGAATGAAGCACCAGTCGAGGCAGTAAGGACGCAGGAACAACCCAATCTTGAGCCACCGGCAGAGCCACCAGTTTGGGAAAGACCGCCGGCATCGTGGAAGAAGGATTATCACGAAGCCTGGACAACCGCTGATCCAAAGCTGAAAGAATACGCTTGGAAACGTGAAGAAGAAATGAGAGCAGGGGTTCAGCCTTTGCTTACTAAAGCTCAATATGCTGACCAAATGCAGCAAGCCATTGAGCCGTACATGAACAACATTCGTGGTTTAGGCATTGAAGCACCACAGGCTGTCAAAGCCTTGATGGAAGCTGATAACGTCTTGCGCCACGGTTCGCCACAACAGAAACAAGCATATTTTGCCCAATTAGCCCAACAGTACGGGATCAACATGGGCGATGTGCAGATTCAACCTACTGATCCCAATTTTTACGCCATTCAAAACGAGCTTGCACAAGTTCGTGGCGAGGTGTTAAATTGGAAGCAAGCGCAGGAAAATGCACAGAATGAAGCACTTTTGAGCGAAATTAACCAGTTTCAATCAAAAGCAGAGTATTTTGAGGAAGCTCGTCCAACAATGATCCAACTGCTTAACAGCGGTGTGGCGAAGGACTTGGATGATGCGTACCAAAAGGCAATACGCCTAGATAACGACCTGTTTACAAAACATCAGCAAGCCTCACAGGGTCAAGCAGATGCAGCGAAACGGGAAGCATCGAACAGAGCGGCGAAAGCAGCTAGGGCGGCAGCGGTCAGCGTTAAATCCTCGACACCAGGGGCGGCAACGAGTACCAAAGCGCAAGATAGGCGTTCATTATTGATGGAACAGTTTGACAATCTTAATGAGCGTTTTTGATAACCTAATCGGAGATTACTATGGCATTTGCCAATAGCTCGATCAGCGACATCATTGCGACTAACATTCAAAGCCGCACGGGTGAACTTGCTGACAACGTAACAAACAACAACGCTTTACTGCGCCGTTTGAAAGAACGTGGCAACGTAAAGACGTTTTCTGGCGGTAACGTGATTTTGCAAGAGATCATGTACAACGACGCTGCAACTGACAACACTAATAGCTATTCAGGCTATGAAGTTTTAAATGTTTCGCAAAACAGTCCCATTGACGAATTAGTGGCCTTGCAGAGTAATCTGCATTGAATAACTTTGTGAATTCGGTGAAACTCTGACCATTAAGTTGAAGACAATACCGAGCCAAGCCCAGAGATGGGAAGGTGTAACGACTAGGGTGTGACTACCCGTAGAGCCAAGTGGCTCGAAGTGCAAAGAACCCTACGGGGTTGTGAGATAGTCTGCTCTGCATAGAAATATGCAGCAGTCCGAAAGGGCGGCAAGAAATTAACGACTTCTTGTGAACATTTGGTAGTGGGGCACAGTTTTCGATCACCCAGTACGCTGCTGCGATTTCAATCAGCGGTTTGGAAATGATCCAAAACAGCGGTAAAGAAGCAATCATCGACTTGCTAGATGGTCGTATGAGCGTGGCTGAAGCACAATTGGCGAACCGTATTTCGGGTGACATTTACCTAGACGGTACTGGTAACTCAGGCAAGAACATCACAGGCCTCGGCGCTGCTGTTCCTGACGCACCAAGCACCGGCACATACGGCGGCATCAATCGTGTATCGTTCTCGTTCTGGCGTTCGGCTAAGTTCTCAGGCGTGACAGATGGCGGCTCGGCTACTTCAGCATCGAACATCCAAGCGTACATGGATGCTCTAGCTGTTCAGTTGATTCGTGGAACAGACAAACCTGATCTGATCGTTTGCGACAACAACTATTACAAGCTGTATTTGCAATCTTTGCAGTCAATTCAACGTATCTCCGATGGTGGTAATTCGGCAGTTGGCGCAGGCTTTGCATCGTTGAAATACTACGGCGCTGGTATGGCATCAGACGTGATCTTAGACGGTGGTATCGGTAACGATGCAACTGCCAATCATATGTGGTTCTTGAACACCAAGTACATGATGTTCCGTCCACACGCTGATCGTAATTTCGTGCCAATCGGCGGCGAACGTCAAGCTGTTAACCAAGACGCTATCGTCAAGCTCATCGGTTTTGCCGGCAACCTCACATCTTCAGGCCCGCAATTCTGCGGCGTTCTGATCGCTTAAAAGGAAACCATCATGGCATATACATTTGACGAACCCCGTTTGGGACTTCAGCAAATTGCTGAAATTAACGACACAGTAGTTACCGCAGGTGGAACAACTATTGTTGCCCCGCCAGCAGTATTGGGTAGCATTGTTCGTGCGTTTGACCCAATTTTTGGTGAAGGCGAGTTTATCTTGTTGCTAGGTGTTGCAAGCACTGTTGTTGGTTCTGTTGTGCGCTACAACGCTACAACTTACCAAACAACTTTGGTTGTTAACACCGCCGTTCAAGACGTACCTGTTGCAGTCGCTATGTCGGCTTGCACAGCGGGTCTTTATGGTTGGTATCAAATCGCTGGTAATGCAGTCATCAAGAAAACTGCTGTGACCGTTGCACCTAACGTCACTCTGTTCTTGTCGGCTACAGCTGGTCGTGTGAAAGTCTTGGCGTCTGCCGGTCTGCAAGTTGTTGCTGCTCGTTCAGCCAACTTGACTACCGTTACCTCTACGACTTCAACTATTACCGTTACCATCAACCGTCCACATCTCCAGTCACAGATTACCTAAATGATTGAAGCTGTACTTGATGTTGTAGGGAACACAAAGCCTGACGTTTTGTTGGGCAATGTGCAGCGATCCGTAAAAAGGTCGCTGCCTTGGTTTGATTTTGACGAGTCACCCCAAGGCAGCGTCTGTCTTGTTGGTGGTGGGCCAAGTCTGGTTGACACGATTGACCAGTTAAAAGTCCGTCATCAAAACGGCGCAAAAGTATGGGCAATGAACGGCTCTTACGATCATTTGCAAAGCCAAGGCATTATCCCTGATGTAATGGTGATGCTTGACGCTCGACCAGAGAACGTGAGATTTGTTCAGAATCCACAGCAATCGACTACGTTTTACATTACTAGCCAATGCGACGATGCAGTATTTGATGCGTTGGAAGGGTACAAAGTGGTGCTAGTTCACGCCAATACGCCTGGCGTTTATGAATTGCTTGAGCATGAAAAGGCTCGACCAGTTCATCTGATGGGCGGGTTTACAACTGTTGGCATCTTGTCGTTGATATTGGCTAAGTTGCAGGGGTTTCAGCGCATCTTTATGTTTGGCATGGATTCAAGTTACCGAAACGGCGAACACCATGCTTACAAGCAAGAAAGTAATGACGCAGAACGTGTAATTGACGCTATGATTAACGATGTGACGTATAAGTGTGCGCCGTGGATGGCACAACAGGTAACAGATTTTCAGAATGTCGTAGCAGGCTTTGGTGATGTTACGATTGAAGTATGTGGCGATGGACTTTTGCACGAAATGGCAAAAGCGATGAGTAACTAAACTTTAAGGATTATCATGGCATTTCC
>Ga0208133_1000085_pt1 | contig 35116 bp, 34 predicted proteins | sample ColrivemetaGS535_FD_187595 | JGI IMG/M metagenome (GOLD analysis project Ga0208133, IMG submission 187595) | Estuarine microbial communities from the Columbia River estuary, USA - metaG S.535 (SPAdes) (version 2) | ecosystem: Environmental > Aquatic > Marine > Intertidal zone > Estuary | place... | reverse complement strand
GCCTCTAACTGTTCTCTCCAGTTAGGACCACTTCCTTCAATTTGAGCAAGTTCCCATTTAAGAGCAGCTTCCTTTTTAAGCCATTCCATGTTTTCTCCAATTTTAGAATCGGAATATTCAAGATAATGACGTTGAGCAAAAATATTAGATATTCCATCATTCTGACTCATATCAGAATAATTTTTAAGTTTTAATTCTATTAATTGTTGTTGACGAATAGCAAAGAAACTAGCAGGAGGATTGAAATTTAAATCAAAATCATATTCATGTAGTTTAAATTCTCTCCACCATCCTCTTAATTTTAAATGTGTTATAAAAGAATTTTTAAGACCTTCTGCGATTTGATTTTGTATTCTAACTATTAATTTTGCAAATCTTAGTTCTTCTCTTAATATTTCAGCACCATCTCTAAAAGATTCATTTGGATTTAAACGACTAAGAGGAACACCAAGACTTTTGTATAATTTATTTACAAAATACATCAAATCATCCAACTGTCCTAAGTTTTGACCACCAGCCATTAATTCAACATCAGATCCAACCTCACCATTTCTTTTTGCAAACCAATAACTATCCAACATGGATTGTGGATTATAAGTGTTTCCTGCACCACTAGTATCTGCATTAGAATTATAAGTCTGTTTACTCCAATATTGTTGCATTAATTGTTTGAGATATGATTCTGCTTTAGCAGGAGGCATATTTCCGACATCTATTTTGAATTTAAGACGTTCTGGTGCTCTTACCATTCTGTATATGATAATAGAGTCTTCTAATAATGATAATTGTTTGTATGATCTTCTACAATTTTCTATAAATGGAATTCTAATTGTTTGATCATCGTTCCACATACTATTGTGGATATAAGTTACTTGATTTCCTTGAAGAGTTACAATCTGTTGTTGCAAAGAATTCATAGGACTTATATTGCTTTGCATCTGAGAAAGGGGAGATGATGGATTTTGTGTTAAATTTATAGGTTTTTGAAAAACAAAGTTTTCAATAACATTGTTTTGAATACTATCATAAACAGGATTTATTAATTCTCCGGGTATGCTTAAAACGCCAATGATTCCTCTTTCTTTATTTTCTTCGTGGACAACATTTTCAAAAAATACTTCACCTTCTACTAACAATCTCCTAGCATACATCCATCCCTTATGTTCTAAATCAAATATGCTTATAAATTTTGAAAATTCTTTTGATAATTCGTTTTTTTCTTCATCGTTTTTGCTACAATTCAATGTAAAGTTTAAATTGATGACTTTATCATTTTCATCCTTTACTATAACTTCATCACAAATTTCGTTGAGAGCATCAGATATTTCAGCATATGAAGACATTCTTCTATATTCTGATAAACGACGAATTTTATCACTATCTATATTTGCATATATATATTTGTGATAAGCATGATCAGAAACAAAACTACCGGGATTATAATACTCAGAATCACGCATATGCGGTCCTGTTATAACCGATTGTTGCATGATTTTTAACTCTTGTCTTTTTGCTAGACGATCAAATAATTCATACTTGTCGTTACTAACATCTGTTGTGATTGCACCAGCAACATATGGGAGTTTTTGTAGTATTTGAGAAACAAAACTAGAATTTGAGTTTTGAGAACTAGTATTTGATTGTTTAAAATCCGGCATGATATTATACTATATTTAGTAAGATATTATCCTTTATCAAACACTAATTGTCAAATATTATTGAAGACTATATACAAATAAATTAAAATTTTAAGTATTTCCGCTTCCAACATTATCTATTATAGTAACTCCCGTAGTAGAAGTTCCTGCGTATGCAACCAATTTTAAGGTTCCAGCATTAGTTCCCGATTCCCATCTAAGAACTCCCACATCTACTCCAGGATTTAATGATAATGTTGATGATGATTTTAAAAATTTAACTGGTTGTTCTACATCTGCTTCTAAAGACAAAGAGTTTCCATATACACTACCAGAAGCACTTATGTTTCCAAAAACTGTTAATGATTCGTTTGGAGTTTCTGTGTTAATACCTACTAATCCATCTTCAACATAAAGAGTAGTATTACTTCCTCCATTTATTTCTAAATTACCAGAGCTATATACACTACCAGAAGCACTTATGTTTCCAAAAACTGTTAGAGCTTCACTATTAAAATAATCACCACTAACAAATAAATTTGTTGATATAATTCCTCCGCTTAACGGTAAAAAATTAATATGTGTATATTGATTAGATAAATTATTGTCCCAATTTGTAGAAGAATTAGATTCAACTGTTGTATAAGTTGATTCCCAATTAGCAGATAATCCAACAACATCAGAACCCCCACCGCCAATCCACGATGCTGATTCTGTTAAAACTGTTGTATAAGTAGAATCCCAATTGCCTGAAGTGTATTTAACTGAACTATAAACAGAGTCCCAGTTACCAGAAACAACCGAAGAACTTATTTTTTGTATTAAACTACTAACAGTTATTTTTATTTCTTGTGATGCATCTTCCTTATAACCAACAAGAAAATCTCCCGTTAAAATAGGATGTCTTGTTTGGAAGTTGGCAAATGTCTTAGTTGTCATTCTTTTTGTATATTTATATTTATACTATTAAACTATATTTCTTTTATAATTTCACTATCGAATGTTAATAAAAGTTCACCAAGTAAAGAATATAAAAATTTTTCTTTAATGTTTGATGTATTTGCTGGAATAGTTAACAAATCAATTACTTCAGAATTAGCATAATCTAACGTAAAATATGGAAGAAATCCATTAACTTCTGAAATTTTATGCACGTCTCCATTTGCAATATTCAAACTAACTATACCAAGCGTATTTTTAGAATTTCTAAGAATAAATGATATGTTAAATGTTTTTGTGTCTTTATTATAAGTTAGTTTAGGATTCTCCATTGTAAACGCAAGTTCATTCCAATCCACATTAGAACTGAATCCTATTTTTATATTATTTATTAATTCTTTTTTAATTGTTCCATAATGACAATCAAATGAATTGAATGTCAAAATAAATTCAAAATAGTTAGGATTTGATGGTCTATTAAAATCATCATAATAATACAAATCTGTAAAATAAATTTTATTTAAACTTTCATCAAACCAATAATCTACTTTTGTAGATTTTGTAACATTTAATAAATTTAGTTTATTAAATGGTTGTATAACACCTAAATCATCTTTATAAATTTTTTCAAAAATATAACCATATTGAGTTTCTACAAAAATAGTATCATAAACAACATCATATGTTATTATTCTATTTGAAGTTAGTTCATTGTAAAATGAAGAATTTATGTTTATATATTTGGCATATACATTAGTCAATGCATCACTTCCAGAAACGATATTTCCTTCAGAATCTTTTAACCAAAGTTCTCCTATATATTGTTTATTGTAATATTCACTCATATTGCTGATAAAGATTCTATATTATCTGGATTATTGTAGGCAGAAGCAGAGTCTCCAAAATTAACAGAAATTATATGAGAATCTGTATCTATGCTAGTAACTAATTCATTTTCAAAAGGAGCCAATAATTTATACGGACGATTACCAACACCCTGTTCTACAATTTCAAAGAATGATAGTTCTTTATTTGTTGTTGTTATTGTAATATCTTTTTTATCTTTCCATATCACAGATACTGGTAAAGTATAATTTGGATTTATGCTTTCAAAAATATAAACTAATTCATTATTAAATCCAAACATCCTAGATCCTATTAAATGGAGTTCATCTAAAAGTGCTGGTACTGCTGTATTTGGATTAGATATTGATTCTAGCGTAGGTGCATTTAATCTCAAAGTAAATCCATATGAAACCGGAAGTGCTTTGTTTATTAAATATGCTTTTACATTAACATTAAATGTTCCAATAAAACTACTTGTTAGATGATAAACATGTGTAACAGAATTAGTAATTTTATTAGAATCTAAAGTCAATTTTTGTTCAAATATAAATCCATCTCCAAAATCATATTCTATTTTATATATTTTTGAAAATGGATTTAATGCAGACGGATTTAATGTCAATTCAAACGGTGCTGTAGACGTAAATCCCACACTCGGTAAGGCATTAACAAAAAGTGTTTTAGAATTCATTAGTAATATTTAATGAAAAATATTAAAATAGATAGTATTTTATACTATTTTTCTAGCAAAGATGAAAGAACCAGTTGTTGGAGTTGAATTATTAGTTCCACCTGCCGTTTTAACAGCATTTTTCAAATAAAGAGTTCCTCCTGTTCCTGTTCTCAATGTCATTCTTCTTCTATGATAATTTGTTGCTCCAGAGGATGATGTTATAGTAGTAGTATTTGCTGACATACTAGAACTATTAGGAGCACCCGAATATGTTGTATTTGTTGGAGATGTTGGAGATGTAGAGGTATAAGACATTTCATCCATAAAATAATGTACAAATGTCAATGTACCATCACCTTCAAATGCAACCTTGCTTCCTATATCTGGACTAGACGGAGAGCCAGGGAAGTTTCCAACTACACCTATAACGGCAACTGCTGTTACCTCATATGTAGTATTAGCTTCCAATGTTATACCACCAACAGTATTTGCTAGTGTTGTTGTACTGTTAGCAGAAGATAATGTATTATTATATACGGTTGGACGATATCTAGTATCTCCAGCAGATCTTGTTAAAACAGAAGAGTCTGAGCCAACAACTTGATTAGGAGCAGTTAAGTTGTTACTATTTAATGTATGATTGCCAGTACTATTTCCTTGTGTCGTTGCTAAACCAGTTTGAGTTCCAATATTTAAAGTTGATGTGGATGCCGTTCCTATATTAACACTTGTTCCATTTACATTTATGGTAGCACCGTTTAGAGTTGTAGTAACACCAACAGTATTATTACCAACATTAATACTACCTTGTCCTGTTGCTATGTTTACGGTACCAGTAGTTGTTCCAGTTGCTATATCTGTTGTATTTGTTCCTGCATTATTATTAATCTTAGTAACTCCAAGAGTAGTTAATGTAGTTGAAGTATTTCCAATATCAACATTAGTTGCAACTGTATTGTTTGTATTAATGTATGTAGAACCACCACCATCATAATTTATGTTTGTAATTCCACCAGCAATAATAGCACCGTAAGCAGATCCCCATGCAGATAATGCAGTTGTTCCGTTACTATCTCCTAATATTGCCATTTTAGCAGTTGGTGTTGTAGCATTTACTCCAACATTTCCATTTGATAACACGGATATTCTTTGTTGATTATTTGTATAAATGTCAAATGGTGCTGCATTTTCTGTTCCTATATATGGATTTGTTGCAGCACCTGGATTGGATCCGCTATTATTAGTTCCATATGTACCAATAATAATTTTATTAGTAGTTCCATCATATATTCTAACATGTGGTTGATCGGAACTTCCTAATTCAGACGCACTATTGTCTTTAACAATATTAAATGGAGCAGTAGGTGTATTAACACCAAAGCCAATCCATCCATTAGATGCACCATCAACCATCAAAGCTGCTTTTGTATGAGGAGCATCGATATCTTGATCAAAACATTGTAAAATTGGTTGAGCACCTGTTTGAATTATTGTAGTTGCTGCATCTGTACCAGCATTATTAACAAGTAATGAACTTGTTATTTGAACCTTAGTATCAAGATATGAAATACTTCCTAATGCAGAAAGATCTCCTGTTATAGTAGTGCTTCCGTTAATCCAAACATCACCACCAACATCAAGAACTACTTGTCCTCTTTGTGAAAGTCCGTAATAATCTTCTGGTGTTTTGTATATTCCTGTTCTACTATTAAATACATTTATTCCACCACCACCAGTTGAAAGTGATATGAATGGACTATGAAACATACCACCAACAGTTCCACCTTCGATTTTAAGACCAGTTAATGCACCATAACCAGACAATGCAACATTATCAGAATATGCACCAATGGCCATCAATCCACCATAAGCACTAACACCCCAATAAGGTGAGGAAACGTCTAATCCAACAGTTCCCCCATATGCGGATAATGCTCTTCTTGGACTATAAAATTCTCCACCAACGATTTGTCCATAAGCAGATACCGCTCTGTTATTTGAATATGATTCAACTCCTACATATCCACCCCATGCTGATAATCCCCAATTTGGAGAAAATGTTTCTATTCCAATTTCTCCACCATATGCGGATAATGCTCTTCTTGGACTATAAAATTCTCCACCAACGATTTGTCCATAAGCAGAAATAGCTCTTGAATTTGAATAAACGTCTAATCCTAGATAACCACCAAAAGCACTCAATGCTCTCATTGGAGAAACTGCTTCTAAGGCAATTTGTCCTCCAAGTGCGGATAATGCTCTTCTAGGACTATAAACATCAATACCAACAAATTGTGCATTTGCAGATATTGCTCTTATGCTTGAGTAAAATTCACCCGCAATATAACCACCAAAAGCACTCAATGCCCTCATTGGAGATGCTGCTTCTATTGAAACTTTTGGAGCATATGAAGAAATAGCAGTAGATTTGGTACTCCAAATCTCAGCACCCAAATATCCTTCACTATGTATCAATGCTCCCCTGATTCCAGCATATGCACAAAGTGCTGTATTATCTGTGTATAAAAAAGCAGCATATGCACTTAAAGGTGCAACTGCACTTAAAGAGCCAGATAAAACAAATTCCCCAAGAAAGGGTTGCTGTTGACTAGCTATTGGATCATGCCCTGCATCTGGATTGCTACCATTACCGTAGGTATGGTGATTACGTCTATGCCATTTTGAATGAAATCTATTACTCATATTATTCTCAAGTCACAATATTTATATTGGAACCTATTTTATAGGTCACTTTTTTGAACTTACAAATACTTATATTATACATCTTAATATTTTATTAAAATGAACAGTTTAATCCGGTAAATGGCGTTGGTACTTTACTACAACAATCAGAAGTTGCTAAATTCCAACTTTTATTGGGAGCATAAACAGTAATAGAATTATTTTCTAATTCTTCATATGTAATTGGATTTATGTTACAAATACGAATTACTGGTAATTTAAAATTATAACAACTCATAGCACCCCATGACCAACAAAATTCGCCTCCACATTTATCTAAAAGTTTAGAGTTTTCTAACGTCAATTGTTTAATATCTAAAAAATCTTTTAAACTCATTAAAGCATTTTGGAGTTTTATTAATTCTTTATTAATTGTCTGAGGAACATGTAATTCATTTATACCTACTCCTATAGAATCTAACTCTATAGTATCATCAAACATTGGAAGTTCTGTGTATGATATAGGTGCTTTTGCAAAATATGTAACAATACCATTGCTCGTTTGTTCTGTAGCCAATACCAATTTATAATTTAAAGTTTTTCTAAATGTTTTAATATTTTGCCCCATTCTTATTAAACTTCTATTATAATTGATATCAGATGAAAACTCATTTCTATCTATCAATAATTGATCTTTTGACCAATACTCGGAATGAATTCCTCCACCTATCCTATAAACAGATAGAATATCTTGTATTTTTATTACACTGTTTTTTGTTATTAAAAGCATAGAACGATTACTAGCTTTTTTAATGCTCACAAAATTTAAAATAGATTTTGATAGTATTAAAGTAGTAATATAATATCCAGAAGGAGAGTATTTGTAAACAGTATTAGTAGTTAGTATGTATATAAAATCCCCAGATTCATCAAAAGACATTTTTATTACATCTCCAACTACTTCCTTTATGTTGAATGATGCTATATAATCAGATGATAAATCATCAAAAATATATATAATTTTATTATCTGTTAACACATACAACATATTAAATTTAGGATGTGCTGCTATTGTAATTGGTTGTTCTACTTCAAAAATAGGATTTCTATATGTATATCTCCAATTTAACAGTGAATTATATTGTTTAATACAATCATTATTATAATCTAATACATATAATCTTCCTGAAGCATATGATATTTCTGAAGGAGAATTGAATTTATTATTATCAAATGAAGTTCCTAATCCACCGATATTTATACTGTAATTTAACTCTGGAGGTGTAGTAGAAAATTGTAAATCAAATCTATAAACTTTATTATTAGGAGGATCTACTATGTAAGCAACAGTTCCATCTTCATTCATTTCCAATGAAACAGGATTTAATAGAGTAGTTTTAAGACCATCTGTACCATTTAAATTAATATCTGGTGCAAAATATGTAGAAGAAAGAGCTTTGAAGGTATTTCCCTCTAAAATAAACATACGATCATTTACTTCTGATGCATCTTTTATGTTTGAGAAATAAGAACTTCCTTGAGAAACAGAAAACTCTGGTGCATCGTATATAAATGAATCTGTGTCTTTAGTATACCATCTAATACCATTAGCTAGATAATTTGGATTTGTTCCTAACCAACCAAAAAGTAATGTAGGAGATTTGGTATCTAGTGTTTGTACATTAGATATTAAATAATCCAAATTATCACTTAATCTAGAAATTGTTGAATTGAATATGTCCTCATCTCCCCATTCATTGGGTTGTATCAATACTTGATCATTTGAATAAGGAAGAGATAGTATAGTTTCTTCTACAAATCTTAAAGCATTTGGATCATAAACTTCCCAACTATCTTTTACAATTATTGGATTTGGATTTTTAAATTCTAAGTATGAACCATCTTTAAACAATGCACTATATGATATATAATAAGTTCCTGAGTTTTTATAGTTATAAAATAAAGTAGAATCATATGAAAGTATTTTATATGAATTTGCTTCTCCGAAATTTGCCATATATGCAACAATTTTATTTGTTTGATATTCTGGTGTATCGAATTGTATGAATATATTAGATCCGGTTAGTGTATATGCAGTTGATATGAAAATAGAAGGAATAGCAACATCACTATTGGTTTTTATATTAACTGATGAAATAAATGGTGTTATTTGATTAACAGAATTCCATAAATCTCTTTCGTTTGTATATTGATTATTTGCATAATCATTAAAGGTAGATGATGGTACTTTTTTATAAACATTTGCAGATGCTTGTAAAACCATAGTATTATTTCTATTATCTACTGTTAATGTTTTAAATTTATCACCAATGTTTATATTAAATAAATTAAAGGTTCCATCTACGGCAGGAACAACTTTTTGTTCTTTCCAAAAATATGTTGAAAGTGTATATGTTATTGTTCCATAATCAACTTGAACTGGTGATTCTAAAGGATTTGTGCTTATTTTTTGTGTTATAGAAATTGTTCTATCAGTATCAACATTTATAGAAGTTGCTAAAGGATAAAATGAAAATGTTATATCAGTATAATCTTTAAGTTTTAATGTATTTCGTAATAAATTTGAACTATTTGATAGTGTTTCTGCCTTTATATTAAAAGACTTCGTTACTAAAGAACCAGAATCTGGTATTTTATACGTTGGACCCATTTTTCTTGGGTAATATAGAGTATCATATGCAAATACTGATATATATAATCCACTAGAAGTAAACATTTCAGTTCTATATGGAATGTCTATAAGTTCATAACTAGAAGTAACGCCATCAAATATTGTAAATGGAGATGATATGCCCATTGTATATATCAAATCATTTGAATATGGTTTATTTGTAGATAGATAATAAGTTTGACTATTTGATTTTTTATTACCAAATGTTCCAAATTTATTTGAAGATTGTATTTGTGTGAAGTTGCTCGTATCTGAAACTGTTGCATACCTACCACTATTCCAAAAATATTCTGGTATGCTTATAAATTCTAAATTTTTATTAAATTCATTTTCATCTAATATATGAATTGATAATTCACTTTTAATGTTATGAGGAAACGTCCAACCAGGTACAATAGCATTTAAGGCACTTAATGATATTATTGTATCTGATTTTTTATTTTTTGTGTATGAAATAGTGTTAGTGTTATTAACATCATATAAATCATTGTCTGTACTAGAAACATTCCATATTATAGTAGAAGTTGATGCAAATCTTGGTATAACATCACTATGACTATATAAATTAAATGCATTTGTATTATTATTAGGTCTTGTAATTACGTTTTTAGTTAATCTTGTATTTGATATATCATTAGATACTAATGGATTATAAACAGTAGTATAGTTATCAAAACTGCTATAATATGTTAAGAAATCTGTATTAAAAATAGATGGATTCGGAAAATCATCTAATAATATATTATATGTTCCATCTATTAATCCTTTTGGTGTGTCAATACTCGCAAGAACATCAAAGTTATTTAAATTAGGTACAGTATTATATGGAGGTTCTATTTCAAAATAAATAGAACTCAATACTATATTAGAATCGTCTGTACCAAATACATATGGAGTATTGTCTGCTATATAATAAGCAGAAACTGGAGAAGTATCATATGTTTGACCATTGTAAGACCAAGTCCAACATATTTTACCGCTTTGTGGAATATCATATTGTCTTCCCTTATAAGGAACAGCAGCAGTTAAATATAAAGATCTTGTTTTATTAAGATTGTTAACTCCATTAGGAGAACCAACTAACAAATATCCTTCTGAAAAGTAATCGAAAAGCGAAGAAACTGATGACACGCTTGTAGTTTCATTATATTTCTGTGATGAAAGAGTTAATACTATAGTTTGTGGACCATATCCAGAAACGGCAACTGTTTGTGTATTAGAGTTGAATAAAATAGATTGTCCCGGAGTTATTGATTGTAAATACTTTCCATTTAAATCAACAGCATTTATGCTTGTGGTAGAATTTATTGGTTCTACAAACCAAGAAATATTAGAACCATTTAGATCTCTTGTTGGCCAAGACGTATCATTAACTAAGAATGATGAATCTGCTTCTAGTCTATCAGCAACTTCAAATATCTTTGAAATAAAAATTGGTTGTCCACTATTATTAGGAGGCTGACCTATGGCTAATTTAATATTTGTTTTTTCAAATGAGTCTAAAATTCCTGCAAAACTAGAAAGAGTAGAAAGGATTGTAAATTCAATTTCACCATGTTTTTCAAAGGGATAAGATATTTTTAATTGATTTGCATCAGATGCCTTTATCCAAGGAGATGATTTTAAATCATATGGAATATTTAAAGAAGATCCGTAATAAGCATAAACATCATCTAATATAACATTCGATGCATCTAGACTTGGAGTAAATTTTATATAATCATCGGGAGCACCAAATGAAAGATCATATGTAACAAAATCATGATCAGAACCTATATATGTAGAAAGTGTAGCAGAATAATTCCATCCTTTAGGAGTATATTCTTGAGAAATTATAGGAGATCTTAAAAAGAAAGTTAAGTCCGAAGTTTCCATCAATGATTGTGATGGATCATTATCATCTTTTAACGATGCTTTGTATGAGTAGTAATGTGGAGGATATTTAGTCACCCAATCTATACTAGAATGTGTAGAACTAGATCCCGTGAGGGGAACTCCTAATGGAGTTGTTACGGAATTAACAGTATCTTGCCACTTTTCTTGTGTAAATTGTAACGTTGGACAATCTGCTATATAACTAACTCCTATGTTAGTATCAGGTAAACCCGTGATGGTATTTACTATAGTAGTTCCTGTAAAATAATTTTTGCTTAAATACGTAAAATTACTATCTGATAAATTAAAAGTAGCACATAATACGCAATATTTTGTATCTGAAAGATCCGAAAGACTACTGTCGTTTTTTATTTGTAATAATTGAAATATTTGTTTATCGTTTTGTGTTTTTGTTGATAAATCTACAGGAAATTTATCGGTCATTATATAAGAAGATTTTAGTGTTGGTAATGAACCATATGTTGCAACATTATCAAATCGTTCTTGTCCTAAATTTCCCATTTTTATACCACCATTTGAAGGACCATAGTCTGCATAAAAAATTACGCTATATGTTACAAATGTACTATCTGGTCTAATTCTTGATTTATCTACAGAAGTACTTGGTGATGGTTCTAATACAGTAGATAAAAATATAGGATTGTTTGTAGGAGTAAATGAAATAACTGGTATGTTATTTCTCATTCTACAACTAGACATATTGTAAACAATTGAATAGTTGTTAATTGGTAAAGAACTTGTAGTGGGCTTTGATACATTTTCTTTTCTAATTTCAAGTGCTCCAGAAACATCAGAAGCAGATGATAGATAAAATCTAGTATATTCGTCTTTTAAAACTGTTTCTGTATTTAATGTCCAATTAGTACCATTAAATGTTGGTTTAGATGTTGGTTTTAATAATAATCTTTTAGGATTTATATAATAGCAATAATATTTGTTTGAAATATTACTACCAGGTGCTATATCTATGGCTAACGTATTAAATGTATTTCCTATATTAAATAATCTTCTTTCGGAAGATACATTCCAAACTAAAGACGTAGATGCAGTTGTATCAATCGCATTAAGACCTTGAGTATCAAAGACTGGAGCAGAATTTAAATAATCATATGAATTATAATAGTTTATAGGAACATCTATAGAGTTATTAAATCTGAAATAATTATATGCTGGAATTGAATGTAAAGCAGGATCAATCAAATTTCCATCTAAACCAACAACATATTTTTCGTTAGGCCAAGTGCCTTCGGTTGTTATAGTATATGCTTTCGTTGATGCCATTGTAGTATCTAATATTTAGATATAAAACTCAAAATATCTAGACAAATTATATTGACAAAATTTGATACTGTAGATATATATAATAGTATGAATAGTATTTTTGTACAAATTGCTTCTTATAGAGACACTGAATTGATACCTACTATAGAAGATTGTATTTCTAAGGCCAAGTTTCCAGAAAATTTAGTATTTGGAATAGCATGGCAACATTCTAATGAACAAAATTTAAGCAAATATAAAGAAGATAAGAGATTTAAAATATTGGATATTCCTTATAAAGAATCTAAAGGAGCATCTTGGGCTAGAAGTCAGATCAATTCGTTATATTCAGATGAAAAATATACATTACAAATAGATTCTCATACTAGATTCATTCAAAACTGGGATGAAGAGTTGATTTCTATGTGGGAATCAATGAACGATCCATATGCTGTACTAACAACATATCCTTCTGATTACTATCCTAATCTTCCAGAAGAAAAATGGGTTAAAACCCCTTATGTTATACATACACATTCTATTTTAGACGGAAAAACACAACAAAGACCAAGAGTTCTACCGAATTGGGAGGATATAAAATCCCCAATAAGAGCTATTCACCTTGCTGCTGGATTTGTTTTTTCAATTGGTCAAATGATAAAGGACGTTCCATATGATCCTAACTTATATTTCATAGGAGAGGAAATGAATTTATCTATTAGATTATATACTCATGGTTATAATCTATATCATCCCCATAAAATAATAATATGGCACTATTATATAAGAAAAGGAAATCCTAAACATTGGGATGATCATTCCGATTGGGGTAATAATTCATTACAAGCGGACATTAGGAATGATTGTCTTTTAAAAAGAAAATTTGATATAAATTTGGGAATATATAATTTAGGAAATAAAAGAACATTAGAAGAGTATCAGAATTATTCTGGAATTGACTATACTAGAAACATTTTACATTTAGATACAATAGACGGAAAGGAACCCCCTAGAGACTTAAGTGATTTTAGTAAATGGTCGTATGAAATTAAAGAACATAGAGAAACAATCAAATGGAATTATAATATCATAGACAAAACAAAACCTTATAGATTTTGGGCATTTATATTCAAGGATCAAACAAACAATGAGATTTATAGACAAGATGTTTTATACTCTGAAGACAAAGATCTCTTGGATGGTATTAAACGTGAAAAGGAATTTGTATTTAATTATTATAGTCCTGCACAGAAACCATCTGTGCTTATTATATGGCCATATGCAGAATCTATGGAGTGGTTAAATAAAACCATCATCAATCTATAATGAAAGACTTATTGATAGTAGTTCCTTATAGGAATAGAGAGGAACATTTAAAAGAATTTTTAGAAAATGCTCCAAAGTATTTTGATAAACAAAATATAGAATATGATATTTTAATATGTGAATTGGATCAAACTGGTGATTGGAATGCTGGTCTTTGTGTAAATTCTACTATAAATTTTATAAAAGATAAAAAGTATAAATGGTTGTTTATACATCATGTTGATATATATCCACTAGAAGGAGATTTGAATTTTCCAAATGAAAATGAATATTATTATAACATAGGAGATTATGGAAGTTGTTTGATGTTGATGGATTCTTTTTTAAATGTAGGTGGGTATTCTAATTCGTTTTGGGGATGGGGAGGAGAGGACAATGATTTATACAAAAAACTATCAATGTCTGGATTGTTACAAATAGACAAAGATGATTGGAATGTTAAATATGAAAAGAAATTTCAAAATCATTTAAGAAAATTTAATGGAAAGAATTATGCAAATACTGTAAAAAATATATTTTTTACAGAAGAAAAAAATGATATCAAAAATTTTGATAACAACGGAAGTACTAGAGATCTTATAAAATTATCGGAAAATATATATAAGCATATAGTTGTCCCTAAAAAAATATCTCCATATGACTATAAAAATGATAAAGTTATATTGGGTTATTTGATTAATAACAAAGATACAAACGCTTTAATGGCATATGTAAAAAGTTCTATGATGTTTTCTTCATATGAATATGATGTTGCAATTTGCATAGCAGATGAGGAACCAGATTCTTATTTGATAGATCAGTTAGAATCTTTTGGTGTCATTGTATATAAACATAATAGAAAAACAAATGATTTATTTATTGATAGATATTTTGCATATAAAGATTTTTTAGAAAAAAATACACAATATAAAAAAGTTTTACATACAGACGTATCGGATGTGTTCTTTCAATCAAATCCATTTGATCATTTGTCGGATGAATTGATCATTAGTTCAGAGGATATATTAATAAAAGATGAAGAATGGAATTCTAAGGTTATAAAAAATATTTATGATATTTCTGTGTATGAAAAATTAAAAGACAAAGAGGTATTATGTGGAGGTGTTTTTGGTGGAGAACGAAATGTTTTTATAAACTTTTGTGAAAAAGTTATAGAAGAAAGTAAAAATATAGAAGTGCATATACACGGATCAGACCAACCAATCATACAAAAAATAATTTACATAGACGATTTTAAAGTAGATATTAAAAAATTAGAAAGTGCATTTTGTTGTAATTTGCATGTATATCACCATTATAAAGAATTGTTTATAGATAAAATTAGCATATATGATAACGGTAGAGTTTTTAACACAAATAAAGTAAAATTTTCAATAGTACATCAATATAATAGAATTAATGATATATATCAAAGAATCTACAAGCATTTTGTAAATTTCTTTGGTCCTATTTAAAAGGCCTTGACTTTTTATATTAAAATGTTAAATTTTTACTGAACATGAAAACATTTCAATCAAACTATTCGTTCCTATCAAAAATATTCTTAAAACTCGTATCTGAAGATCAAGTTTTTAAAACTAGATTTCAAGCATTTGCTCCAGAAATTTATGCTGATATTGAATCTGCATCTACAAATCCAAATTGTTCTTGTAGACAAAAAGTAGAAGCATTTGTTAATACAAACAAAGAAAAAGCCGCACACTTCTTGAATCTTTATTCAAGTGAGTTCGATAAAGATATTGATGTTTCTGAAATAGAAAAAAACAATACTATTATCCCACTTGCAGGAACTACTGACATAGTTAAAATTGCTGAGTGGAAAGAATTTTACCAAAAACTTGTAAACATGAGAGCAGGTTGGAGAAACTTTTCTTTAATAAAATTGGATGACGAAACTGTACAAGTATTTTTCATATGATACTGTTTGAAACACTAACTTACATCATATTAGGATTGAGTGTAAGTTTCATGTGGAGTTTTTCTGATATATTTTCTCCTGTAAGAAACCTAATTGCAAGAGTTCCATATATCAGGAAACCTCTAATATGTCCAGAGTGTAGTAGTTTCTGGATGGGTGTTTTAACATCTTTATTTTATAATCCTCTTTTTAGTGTATTAGGATATTTTTCATATCCATTTTCAGGATTGATTGTGCATTTATTTGCATGTTTTATTTATAAAATTTATTTCAAATTAAAATAAATAATATTTAATATTAAAAAAAACACACTCGAAAGAGTGTGTTTTTTTTGTTTTAAATTAAAAGTTTTACTGATTTTCTTTAAAGATTAAACTTGCTAAAGAACCATCATCACATCCATGAACTATAGAAGTGGAATGTTTTACGGGTACAGCAAAAACTTTTGTTGTGTTTATTTCTTTTCCTCTCTGTAAAACGGATTCTTCTCCGATTAACATTCCATCTTCTCCTCTTCTATACTTTTGTGTTCTGAAGCAATGTTGTAATATGGTAGATTGTTTTGCTTTTGGTGTAGTATAGTCTTGGCAGAAAACATCAAATGCAATTCCAGACTCTTCTACAAAAAGAAGATTTGGAATTGTAAGACCCATTATATAAGCAGGAGGATATACAGCAACACCAACCACATGTTTTGATGGTGGTAATGCAACACCTTTCCTTTCCATATATGGAGTATCTTCTATGCAACCAGTATATAGCGAATTTGAAGTATTATATTCAAATTCTAAATCATTTATCCAATTATGTTTTATTGGAGTAGTATCTAGTTCCATCCAAAACCAAGGAATCTCATATTCTTGTTTATATAAATATCTAATCGTTTCACTCCAATAAAAATTAGGTCCATCTGGCCAATTTTTAATACCTTCGCTATTAAAAATATGAAGGGATTCTTTTTTAAATAGTCCCTTTATATTTGATAATAATTTAAGTGAGTGTTTTGAATCATATGGTCTAGATACAATTAAAACTTCGTGATTTGGATATGGACCAAACACCTTTAAAACTTTTGAAAAGTTATCAATTAAACTACTGTCAGAATATGATACTGGAATTACTATTAACATAATGTTTGTTATATATTTTAATATATAACAATGCAAAGTCAATATGAATAAAAATAATTAATTAATTTATACAATCAATATGTACAATAATAACAAGTAGTAAATCCAGCATCTCCGCAAGCATTAGAAACTGGTGTAGGAAGCTGTCCTGAAGGACAATTTGTTTGTGGAGTATGAGAATATTGACTTCCACAAGAAGCACAACTATCTCTCTTACAGCATTCACAAGTCTGCATACATCCAATACTAAGACCATTACCAGTAGATTTGGGGAGATTAACATAATCAGTATGATATCCAGAAGGACAATCATTAACAAACTGACTACCACTAGAATTTATAATATGACCAGCATCACATTGAGTATTATTACATTCTACACAGTCAATATACTGACAAGCAGTCCAGCAATTACTAGTTCCGCATTTTACTGGCCTCGATGGATCTGATAAACCACAATCTGGTTTATCAGTCATATAGCCACAAGGCGAACAATCATCAAGATTTTGTTCACAATATTCACAAAATTCACATTGACTAAATCCTGATGGATTCAGTGGTGTATTTGGACCAGGACTGCATCTTTTTGCGGTATACCCAACACCGCACTGAGGATTGCTATTTCCAGAACCACCCCCAGGACATACACACCCATACTCTGCACAATCTACTGGACAACCCACACCGGTACATGCACATGTATTTTGGGCTGCATATGTTGGATCTGTACAATCATTTTTTGTTGGTGGGGTATCAGAAACACATTTATAACAACTTGATTTTCCAGCATCTGAACATGGACTATAAACACTAGGACCCGCTTTTTGTCCTGCTGGACAATTTGTTGGTGGATCTTTATAATATCCAGAACATTTAGTACAATCATCTGGAACACAGCAATCACATGTTTGACAAGGGAATGTAGTAGTACCACCAAAGCTTTGAACAGAACTGTCTAAGTGCCAATATTCCTTACATATTCCATCAACTGGGAATTCAGACCCAGAAGGACATTGATCATTCTGACAAGTCACACAGTCGGTAGGATCAGGTGTACAACTCCAACACTGCACTTGAGGATTTGGTCCACATGAACTTTGCATCCATATATCTCCAGCATTGGGACAATCAAAATTGGGTTTTTCCTCGTAATAGTCGGCTCCGCAAGAATCTATACAAGTCAAACCTGCACAAACATCTTTATATTGATTCTTTTCTTCTTGAGTAGCCTTATCACAGTCAATGCATTCATAGCATGGATTGTTTGGGACTCCAGTAAGAATCGCCACTGCTTGTGCCTCTTCATCGTAAGGACAAGTGCTTCCTCTTGGAATTTTACCATCGACTATACACTGCTGTGGATCTGGTGTCATTGGCATTCCAATAGCTTCCACATCTTCTGGCTTTGAAGCACACACATTACAATTTGGAGGGAGACACCACCAACACGTCAAACAACTTCCCCACGGTTGCCAAGACCCCCCAGCCCCTCCTACCGATCCTAAAGCATCACAATTTACCCCTCCTAAACAATCACATGCTTTGTCGTAGCCACCATACCATTCACATGTTTCCCCATCTGGACAATAATTAGAAGCACAACCACATGTACTGCAATTATATAAACCTTTTGAAATGATTTTTTTTGTTGTAAAAAAGGGTCGAATACCATCTGGAATAAAAACACGATCTATATCGCAATTTGTTTGATTATAATTTCTATGCGAATATTCCCAATTATTTACATAATCTACACAATCATCAAGTTCAGATAATCTAAAATCTTTACAAGTTGCTTGCTCCCAACACTCACAACATTTTAATGCAGAAAGAGGATTTACCATATGTTTTCCATCTGGAGTAACTTTATATGGATTAAAATTTTGAAACATAGTTACTTGTGTATTTTGATTACAATCACATCTATTTGTTTCTTTAAGTCCAAAATCTGCACATGTTGCAAATTTTGGTTCTACTGTTACAGTTGTTGTTTTTATAACAGGAACATCTAGTGTGTATGAGTCTAATACCAAAGAACATTCGGGAACAATACTATCTACATCTATTCCACAATCTCTATATACATACTGAATAAGAGGAATTTCTTCTGGAATATAATCAGAGTTTGGATTTAGTGATAAACTATAATAATCAACTAAAGTACATAAATCATTAGTTGATTCATCTAATAAAAAGTTTCCATTTACAACACAGTCTCCTTTTGTAAAAGAATTTAATGGTATTATTTCCTTTGGCATTATATTTTATTATTTATAGCTATAAACTAAATTTTCTAGGATTTGGATAAATTGCGTATTTTAATTTATCATCACCCACCATTAAACCACTACCAACAGGACTTGGTATATTATTAACAATAAAAGAAGGATATTTTGATATTATTTTAAGTCCATTGTTACATCCACAATCAAAAATATAAGGATTTGATTGTGGAGTTGATAGTGTTAATGTTATTGATGGAGTCTGTTTAAATCCTAAAAATGGGAAAAAATTATCATTTTGTTCATAAGATTTAAATAATCCATAATTATTTCCAAATATATCAATTTTCCAACTAACAACACTTCCTTTATCAATTAAAAGATCTTCTATTCTTTTTATGTATGAAGATGCTAATAATTCTTTCCTAAATCCTACTGGATATTTATTTTTCGTATTCCAATTTGATTTAGAACTCCAAAATTTAAAATCATCGTCTTGATTAGATAAACCAAATGGATTTCTCTTTGTTATTTCATATTTGGATTGATATGGAGTAAATTTTTGATTGTTTAAAGTGTCTTTTATTCTTCCTGCAATTGTAGACGAGCTATAAGATTCAAACATCCATCTATTATCTATTTCTGTTATTTTAACTGGAGTTATTTGATCCTTTTTAGTCAGTCCCCTATTTCTAGGTCCATATTTATTAGTATCTAAAAACATTCTTTCTGCACTTAAACTATCACTAAGATTTAAAGATTCTTTGTTTACTTCTATTTTATACCCCCTACCTCTCCAATGAGAAACTCCTAAATTTTCTGGTAATAAATATTCTCCTACTTGTTTATCAGTAACAGATAAAGAAAGATTTGGAATAGTAGCAACTGTTGGATAAAAAATATTATCCAAATTTGCGTATGGTTCAGATGCTTTTAAGACAAGTCCACTAGTAAAAATAACAAATGATAAACATTTTTTATCATAAAACAATCCTTGTGTATAATTAAAAGGATTTCTAGCAAAATAATTGTATTTTGCATCTATAAAAGAATTATATCCTTCTAGAATCATTTGACTTTCTTCATTTGAAGAATATGCAATTAGATCTAATTTGTTTTTAAGATTTAAAAGATCTTGTAAATTAGAAAAATCTTTCTTGAAAATCATTTTCTTCCATTTATATGAAGAAAGGTATGTTGAAAATGTTAATGATTGATTCCATTCTAGTGCGGTTCTTCCTCTTCTTTCATATGTCATGAAATCAGAGTTTTTTAAAATCATACTAGAAACTTCTGGTTGATGAACAAGAACATAATCATTTATAAATCGGACTTGACCGCCAAATGTTTTAGTTTGTTTATCAAAATGTTGATCATAATAGGATTCTACATTAGAATATGATTTTCCCCAGTATGGTTTAGAGCCAGCATAATCACCAATAGCATTTGGATTAAATTCGTTTTTAAAATAATCCCAACCATTTAATTTTATATTAATTGTAAATGAAATACTTGGAGTCCCAAAAGATGTTCCATTTGGTCCAGTAAATGATGCTTCTGATTTATGATCATATTTTATATAATCACCGGGTTCTAATACCATATCAGAAAGTTCTCTAGTGGATATCCATTCTCCGTTAGTATTTTTCAATAATCTATACCATGTTGGTATAATAGGAAAAGATCCTTGTGTTGTTAATAAATATTGTATAAAATTGTTGATGCTTCCATCAGATTCATACAAATATTTTTGTAAATTAAAATAACAACTAGGACTAGCAATTATTTCCATCTTATCATTATAATAAGAATTAGGACCTACATCTATAGCATGTATCCTTATTCCCTTTTGTTTTAATGCAGAAGCATATGGAATACTTTCATTAACTTTTAGATTATCATCACCATCACTGAATAGCAATATAGTTTTCTTTGCGTCTGCTCTTGGGGAGTTTGTTCTAATTGTTTTTTTACCTATTTTAGATAAAACATCATCCAATGAACGACATAAATCCAATATGTCATTTTGTGATATTGCTTCTACATTTTTTATTTCTGTATTTAAAATATAATCAGCAGCTTTAAATGCACTCGTTATATCAGTTTTTTTAATAGGATTTGTTGTTGGAATTGGTATTTGATGTATAGCTTGATTTATAATATCAAAATCCCTACTTAAAAATGAAAGATTTGCGGCTGTTTCAGAAAATGTTACAATAGATACTTGTACATCTCCTGTACAAGCAAGTGCATTTTTTATAAATTCTTTAACTATTTCTTTAGTAGTGTTAATATTTTTATGTTCTGAAGTACTAACATCCAATATTATACATAAGTCATATTTACCGCTACTAAATTCACATCCTTGTACGTTCTTATATGCATATTTTATAACAATATAAGGAGTTTCTGTAGTAGTTAATGTATTTGATATATCATTTCTAATAGAAGTTCTGTAATAGGTATATCTTCTACCAGTTTTTAATATCATTCTTTTATCATTTCCAGTTTTCCAATATCCAGTTCCCCAACCAACTTCTTGATCTCCTTCTTTTCCATCCAACTTGTAAAAGGAAAATTGTGGACTGTTATATGCATTATATCCGCGAGTATCCAACCAAGAATTTATTGTAAAATCATCACCCAATCCTTGTGGATCTGCAAATAGATAATCTGCTAATCCATTATAATCAGTAAATTTATTTCCAGAATGACCGATAGGAGAGTAGTTTACAGATTTACATCTACAATTGGACCAATATTTTTGTCCTTCTACTAATGGATTGGGATTATTAAAGTCTTGATTTTGATAATAGTTATGTGGTGATGTTTTTAAATATGGACAATCTTCAGCATGTTTTCTATAAAAAATAACATCATCTGCATATGTGTCTTTATCCATCCAAACAAAAGAAATTTTTTCTAATGGTTGTATTATTGTTGCTATACCACCTTGTACATTTCCTTCTAAGTGAGAAGAACAATAAGATGCTATTTCATCATCATATACATTCAATCCCATATCTATGTTAATGTTATTAATATTACCAGATCCTAACCATGCTGCTTCTATGATTTCTTCGCTTCTTGAATTTAATTTAAAAATTACATCAGAATTGCTATAACTGCTTCCAGCAACACACCCTAGCATATTATTAGAAGCATCCATATCTGCTAACTTCACAGGCAAGCAAGTGTCATTTAAAACTGTTATAGGAATGTTTTGAAAGAAATCAAATGTATCTATGGGCCATAATATATTACTATTTCCTATAGATATTGGAATATCTGTTTTTAAATGTTTATATAAAAACGCTTCTTCTGTGATTCCTCTAGTAGCATCTGAATAAACTAAAGTGTTTATTTCAGAATAATTTCTTCTAGTCAATGTATCAGATTGATCGGAGAAAACATCTGCATATGCACCGTCATATACTAGTGAAGTATCGTTTATATATAAGTCTTGTGCTGTTGATATTGGAAGAGATTCGGTATAATACTTTTTTAGCAAACCTGTTTGTTCTGGTTTTGAAAGTTTTTCAAATATAATGTAATCATCTTTTTTTATACTAAATCCTCCCCATTGAGTTCCTCTAGATATCAATTTGAAGTTTGCATATGGATATATAAATTCTCTAGAACTTTTAGGATTGATATCTAATTCCATAGTATCATATGATACTTCATATCTTGGACCCTCTAACCATGCACCTTCGACTATTCCGTTTTTATTTGTAAAAATTAAATCCGAGTTTGTATAATCATCTCCTCCGGTTGCCCCAGAATTAGCTAGATTAGAATTATTTATATATATAGGAGCATATACATTGTTATACAAATCTGTTCTAAGTATCTTGTCACCAGATGGCCAATAAAACCAATTGTTTCCATTTTCAAAATTTAAATTTAAAATATAATCAGGAGTGGTGATTTCTTTTATTTTTACAGCAGTTAATCCATAAACATTTTCTGCTAAATATTTTTTAGATGCTTCTATTTGATTATATATATTAGTTGTCTTATCATCAAATAAACTAACGGTAGAGAGAGTTGGTATGCTTAAAAGGTATTGATTAAATATTCTAGACAATGGAGTATCAGCAACTCTAGACAAGTAATTTGTTGAAAGTAATTTTATAACTTCTTCGTCTTTTAACTTTTCAAAGGAAACATCATTTACTATATCCTCAATATTAAAATACTTGTTTAAAGCAACTGATGGATCAAAATCATGGTATGATTGTGCATCGTGCAATTCTTCTACTTCTATAAAAAAGTTTCCAGAAATCGCGGACAACTGAGGAATATGTTGTGATATTGCATTAATAGGTATTTTTGAAATATTATGTTCGTCTTTTGTAAATCCCTTTAATATATATTCATATAAAATCTTTTCCAATCCTTTATTAGATCCTACAAGATTGTTTTTTAATTTTTGATTTTTAAGAGATTCTCTTTTTTCAGATATAGATTTGCATATTTCTTTTAATTTTTCTACAAAATATGGAATAGTAAAAATTAAATCTTCATTACTATTATAATCTAATTCTTTTAAAAAAAGATCTTTATCTGTTTCATTAAACATGAAACTCAAATCCTTTAATAGTGTCACATAGTCTTCTCTAATAGTATCTTTGGTAGAAGATTTTGACTCTTTATTGTTTTTATACCATTCGTTTAAATAGTCTGTATATAATTCTTTAGTATTGTCTGGGTTTATACCAATGTTATATTTCAACCAAACTGGATATGCTAACGGAGAGTTTGTAATTAAAGGTAATGACATGTTTAATCTGTGTATAATATTTAGATCAAATAGATAATTTTTAAAATAAAAGTAAGTAATATTATACATGAACACATTCACTTCCGATTCTATCAACAGTTCACCTGTTGGAATAACTAGACAAAATATCAATAGTGTTCGTAGAACCATTGACATTCCTATTAAAAAATCAAAATATAATAAAAAATCTGTTAAAGATGTTAAAAAATTAAAAGAAGTCGTTTTGAAGATAGCTGACATCCTATCAAAAATAAATTGACATTTTGATATTTTGATATTACTATGATTTAATGTATAAAAAAATACAATTCATAGCAAAAACAAAAGAAATGCTTGAGGTGTTAGATAGACCATATCCATCAATTACTAAACTTCCGAAATGGATTGCTAGTACTCCTTCTTATATAGGAGGAAAAAGATCTGTAGATGTGTATAATGATCCAACATCTACAGTTAAAAAATGTTTGCCTGTTATGGATTCTATAACAGCTGGTTATCATATACCATTACACTCTGATGTTTGGGTCGAAAACGAACAAGATGATCCTAATACAATTAACATTCGATGGTCTTTTGAAAGCATTCAAGTAGTTGATATACAAAAACAAGAACAGATGGGAACATATCCAATTCCAGATGGATATTATCCTACTGCTTTTAAATGGATAAATCCTTGGATAATCAAGACTCCTCCTGGATGGTCTTGTTTGTTTACACATCCATTACATTCTGATGATGTTCCTTTTAAGTGCATGACTTCTATAGTAGATACAGATAAATTCCCATTACCAGTTAATTTTGTTTTCTTTTTAAGGAAGAAGTTTTCTGGATTGATAGAAAAAGAAACACCTATTATTCAAGTAATTCCATTTAAAAGGAATGATTTTAAATCCGAATTCTCTTATGATCATGGATTTTTAAAACAACAATGGGAGAAAGCACATTCTGTTTTCTTTGACAGATATAAAAGATTTTTTAGATCACAGAAAAAATATGAGCAAGGAGATGTTAAAAAATGTCCGTTTGCTTTTTTAAATAAGTAAGTTAAGTATAAGTTACAATATTATGATACAAACCCTAAAACATACAATTCAGTTTAAACAAACAGATTCCTTCATAGAAAGGGAACGTGTCATTAATAATGAATTGCTAAAAGTTATGGATACTTTAAGACAACGTGGTATGTATCCTCTTTCTCATGAAATACTTAATAAAAATGAATCGGGTGCCACTGTTTTAATTTCCTATAGAATATGAACAAAAAAACATGTATAACAACACTACAAAAAGCATATGATAGTGTTAAAAGAAGACTAAACGAAAACAATATATCAAAAGAAAAATCTTTTGATATCATAGTAAATGAGTTGAGTAGAGGAATTCCTACGGATAGTTTATTAATCGAATTAGATAATATTAAAAAAGGTGGAAATATTAAAAATTTAATCGAATTTTTAAATAAAATGGGAGAACAAGATAGTGAGAATTGGATTTTAAAAGATAAGCTGATTGAATTTTTATTCAAATTTTATAGTTATTAATTTAAAATATGAGTGCTGGTAAAGGAGATAAGCCTAGAAGTTGTTTTTCTAAACAATTTAAAAGTAATTACGATGAAATTAATTGGGATAAGAAAAAAGTTAAAAAAAACAAACTTAAAAAAAAGGAACGTTTGAAAGAAAAAGAGTTTTTTAGTTTTATAAAAGATTGATTGTTATGGATTATAAGCAAACAAAATATAACATTTCATATATATTTTGGCTTATATTTTTCTTTGTAAAAAAATCTCCTACATTATTATATCTTTTCGTGTATAGAGAAATACTTTTTATTAAATTGTTTTTTTTAGATATGTTTTACAGATAAGTTATATAACACAACATGTCTAAAACTGTAATAGTCAAAAATAAAAACACTAAAAACACTGGACCTTTTAGTGTATATTCCAATGTAATATCCACTACTAGTCTTTTGATTTCAAATGTAGATAAAGCAGATTTGGATAAGGGTTTAGCTGTTTTAGTTCCAGATGATTATGTTAATTTAGTTATTGTAAATACTGGACCATGTTCTACTGTAACTGTGATTACTGATTTAAGTTGTGTTTTAGAAGTTAAAATTACCGAAGTTATTTAAAATGAAAACTATTTTTGTACAAGCAACATCTGCAACCAAATCTCAAGGACCTTTTACTATAACAGATCCTCTTGGATATCCCTATAAGATGAATTTGTCCTTATCTGAACTATCATCGGGGGTTTATATAGAAGTTATTGATAGTGTGTCTGCTTTAAATGTTATTAATAATACATATGGATGCTTCAGTCAAAAATTATCAGCACTTCCTGCTGCTACTCCTACAATTACACTAACACTTACAGTTACAATACCTCCCGTATTTAGTTCATTTACACCAACACCAACACCAACACCAACAGCTACTCCAACAGCTACTTGATATATATATCATTATAAAATATGCAAACAAAAACATTTAAAGTAGAATTTTCAATAGGAGAATGTGTTGGTCCGTATTCTATATATTATGATTTGGTAGATAAAAATACCGTAGCAAAATTTGAAGATAGTAATTTACTAGCAGTAGGAATTAGTTTAGAAAATATTAAAAATGGATTTAACATAAAAATACCTTCTACAGCATCTAGGATTATAATATATAATTTAAATCCATTGTGCAAAAAAATTTCACAAGTGATTCCTTTAGCACAACCACCAACTCCTACACCAACTCCTACCCCTACACCAACTCCTACACCCACATTAACTCCTACATATACACCAACTGTAAAATATTATGATAGTACAACAAAAATAAGCAATGCACAATATAATGCAATATATGATGGTAATTTTCTTGTTAACTGCTTGGGAAATTATATTCCAGTAAGTCTATATTCTCGTTCAGAAACATACTTTCCAACTGCCACTTCATATGCTGTTTTAGTTTCATCTCGAAATGTATTTTTTGGTTCTAGTAGTGTTAATTTGGGAATATGTGATAATGGAATAGTAAGAACAAGTATCATAACAAATTTAAGCTGCAAATACATTGTTGATTTATATAACTTATTCAGTGTATATTCACCGATCTCTTCATTTTCGTTTGGATCTTCGGGTATGGTAGTAAAACATGATATAGGTAATAATCAATATAAAATTTCTGAGACATATGCTTGTAATACTTTCAAAAGAAATCTTGAATACTTTGATAAATTTGAAACAGGAAAATCATTGTTTTATAGCATATCTTCAAAGGTAAATCCCAATCAAAACTATTAAAAACGTTAAAAAATGTACCACAAAATGCCAAAAAAGTACCTAAAAATGGCATAAAAGTTGCTAAAAGTACCTATTTTTTAACATAATTTGAATATACTTTTGTTGGTAATCAATGATTTATATATTAAAATATAAAAAATCATTAAAATAAGGGTATTTTCGTTATTTTTCATATAAATAGATTTATATGAATTTTGATTTGCTAGTTGAGAGTCTGTTAAAAGAAGCTGCTCGTTGTACCAAAGTAACAGGTAAAACACACTCGACTCGTAAGGGGAAGAAGTGGATGAAATGTGTCAAGAATCCAAAGGGTAGGGGATATAAAAGAATTCATTGGGGACAAGCAGGTGTAAGAGTTACTGGAAAATCTGGTAACACCAAACGTAAAAAATCTTTTAGAGCAAGACATAAATGTTCAACTGCAAAACCAGGAACACCAAGATATCAAGCTTGTAAAGATTGGTAAAATTTTTCTTGCATATATATAAATCGTATAGTATAATTCTTTTTGAATATGAAAAAGAACGTACTAATTTTGGGACAAGGTTACATAGGAACATATCTGTTTAATTTTTTAAAAAATTATAATGATGAATTTAATGTATATAGTTTGTCTAAAAAACATATTGATTATACAAATCCAAAAGTTTTTGGTGAATGGTTAAATAAAAATCATATGGATTGGGTTGTTAATTGTTCTGGATTTACTGGAACTCCCAACGTAGATGGATGTGAGGATCATAAAGAAGAATGCTATCATTACAATGTATCTGTTCCTCTTTATATTACAAAGGTCTGTAATCGCTATAATGCAAAAATAATTCATATTGGTTCGGGTTGTGTATATTCTGGGTATGATAAAATTTATTCAGAGGAAGATGCAAGTGATTTTGGTACAGACTGTTTTGAATCTTCTTTCTATTCAAAGACCAAAGATGCCTTTGAAAAACTTTCTGTTAACATGCAAAGATATATATTTAGAATTAGAATTCCTTTCAGTAACTTGGTAGAACAAAAGAATTATTTATATAAGATTGTTAACTATGATAAATTAATTTCTAAACAAAATTCTATAACATGTGTTGATGATCTATTAGTTTTTATTAAACAGTTTATATCTTTATCTAGTCCTTCTCCTTCTGGTGTATATAACGTTGTTAATAGGGGATCTGTAGATGCTTCTGATGTTGTGCAGATGCTTAAAGATAATGGAGTATCAAATCCTAAATGGGAGTTTGTTTCTATTAAAGAAGCTAATTTTAGAGTTAATAGAAGTAATTGTATTCTATCAACGAAAAAAATAGAAAATCTAGGTCTTGGACTTCCAGATGTTAAACATAGTCTAGAAAAATGTGTCAGAACATTTTCAGATGTATACAAATTAACAAAATGAGATAATAAGTAATATGAATGAATGACTTATTGGTAGAATCTATTAAAGACTTAAAGAGAAGGATAAATCTTTTGAGTGAAAGCGATCATTCTTTATTGATATATAGAGATCGTTTTAAAGTTTTTATATCTGATGGTTATAGAAAACAAGAAGAATCTTCTTATGCATATACCCATAACAAAAAAGTAGGAATGAGTAGTAAAGAGTATTGGGACACCGAAATAGACGATTTTATCCATAATTTCATTAGAACATGTGATAGATATACATATCCATTAAAACATATGTATAAAGCATTGAAAGGCGATGAGTTCAAAGATGTAGAAATTGCATATCTACAAAAAGGAGTTGCTAAACATTATAGCAACTCTAACTTTTTAAAAGCAATTATAAAAACAACAAATAATAAAAGATATTTGATTATAGGAAGTGGTAGTAGTGAAACCTTGTATATAGACTACACATTTGAAATAGAAAACAAACGATTCAATAGCTGGAATGATCTTGATAAGATTCCTTATGGTATAGAAGATACTGCTGGATTAATGCGTCAGCAAGAAGAATATATAGAATCTTTAGTAAAAAAGAACTTCGGAGACGACTTTGATGATGAAGAATGGGAAGTAAATAGTAAGGTTTTAAATAGTGATAAATTTTAATTATATGAATATTATAAATAATATAAAAGATTTAAAGAAAAGAATAAAAGTTATTTCTGAAAATGTTTTTACATCAACAGCAAATGATGATTTTAAAATCAAGATAATAAATGAAGATGAATTTAATCAAACTCTTAAAAAACAATACGATTTATATAAAAGTATAGATTATTTAAATGATAATGATTATGAATCTAATGAAGATCATGATGAGATTTTATATGATAACTATGACAGAAACGAAGATGAAGATATTAACACAAGACTGAGTTTTGATCGTTTTGTTGAAGAACAAAAAAGAGTAATGCAATGGTTATCAACAAAAATAGTCAGAAATGCTATTAAGAATAATTTAAAAGGACTTAAGGATTATAAAAGGATTATAGATATTTATTGTGATTTTTATGTTAACAGTGTAGCAATTTATAATAGTCATTATGCTTTAATGATTGTTTTAGAAGACGAAAACGATCAAAAGTGGGTAATAATACAAAATGCAATGTTTGATAGTCGAGATGGTCAAAAGACATACTGTGAAGCATATGGAGCAATGGTAGAAAAGATACAAAGAAAAATCTTCACAGCAAACGATCTTCCATTTAGATTAAAGACATGGAATCATAATTTACCAAAGCACGGAAAAGAATTGCAAGATGCAGTAAAAAAGAACTTCGTAGACGACTTTGATGATGAAGAATGGGAAATAAGTAGGAATATTTTAAATAGTGATAAATTTTAATTATGAATTTTGATAAATTAGTAAACATATACTGTGAGGACGAACAGACAACATTTCCCTTCATAAAAGACGAAAAGAAAGAAGAAACAAAAGTTGTTCCAGAAGTAAAGAAAGATGAAGAATTGATAGAACTATCAAAGAACGATGATAGTCCTCGACTGTTTAAAATATTGTGGGATGGTTTTATGCATGATACAGTGGCATCCTCAAAAGAATCAGCCATAGGTAACATTGCATTTAGACTGACAAAGGGAACAAATAAACCCACTGGAGTATTAAGAAATAAAATGAAATACATTCGTGTAAGAGACATGAGATGGAATGTAAAATATTAATTTTTTCGTTGTAATAATAAAACACTGTGTTATAATGACACACCATGTTTGATAACAACATATATTACTATCCTTACAATCCAGATAATAATCCGTTATTGAATTGTTTATATGATCTAGAACCAATAGATCCTCCACATAAAAAGTACAAGAGTCTTTTAGATGCGTGTCCAGCAATGGAAGTTCATAGGGAACATACATACTTGTTAAAATCTCCTATGGATTTTACACTCACTTATGATAACAATAAGTGGACATCATCGGACAATGTAAAGGACATCATCATTCCTTCTAATAAACCATATATACAATTACAATTTTATTACTTGTTCTGGTCTAAAAGAAAGACAAATGTAAAACTATGGCAACATGATCCTCCGTTATATACAGTTAATAAAGTTACGACCTGGTATACTTCAACCGGAATGATTCCAATAGGAGAGTATACAAGGAATACCTCTGTTGGATTTATATTGAAATACAATCAAAATATCATAGAGATAAAAAAGGGAGAAGTCATAACATCATTTACATTGGTAGGGGATTCTAAAATAGAACTAATAAAAGAAGTTCCTACGCATAAAGTTATTAATAGGAATATACAAAACTATACAAGAAAACAATTCTGTCCATATACATTCTCTAAAAAATTATTCTCTAGGTGGTTTGAAAAATGTTAAGTATTTTTATGGATAAAGATATGATAGAATTGTTTAATAATGAATACAAAGAAGATTACAAGGGTTGGAATAAACATTGTATAGTAAATGGCAAAGTAGAAACATATTCTGGTCCAGGTTCTTTGCTTTCTAATACAGAGAATCTTATAGAAAATCTACAAGAATTTATTAAAGATAACGAAATAAAGTCTATCGTAGATGTTCCTTGTGGAGACTTCAACTATATGAAAGAAGTTGATTTAGAAGGAATTGATTATAAAGGATATGATGTTAGTTTTAATGCAATCGAAAGATGTAAAAAATATAAAAAAGATAATATCAACTTTGAAGTATTAGATGCAACAAAGGATTCCTTACCTTATGCAGACTTGATAATCTGCAAGGACTTGTTCTTGCATCTTTCATTAGATAATATTTCCCTTATATTAAAAAATATCATAGATTCAAAATGTAAATACTTTGCAACTAGTAGGTATGAGGGAGGAAGCAAGGGAAACAATTCAAATAGTTCCGCACAAGCTCGACCAATAGAAGTAACCAGAGATCCTTTCAACTTCGACTATCCTATAGTATCTCAATTCCGATATACGATTAAATCAAATCTCCAAGATGAAATAATCATCTTTAAAATAAATTAAAAATAGTTCTTGCCATTATTTTAAATTTCGAATAGTCTTGTATCCCTAGTAAGAAATACAAAATATATGAATAACATCGTAAAACTAAACCTCAAAGAACTAACCTCTGGACAATGCAATCGCAACACTCCAAGGGATATTAAAATGAAGGTAATTGGAAATGCTATTAACTTTAAACATTGGAACTTTATTGGTTTTGATGCAAACGGTTCAGTAGTAAAGATTGAACCTCGCTTTCATAATATGAGGGATAAGTTCGGTCGCTTCACAAAGAAGTAAAAAAAAACAATAAAAACCCCATTGGTAAATTCCAATGGGGTTTTTTTATAATCAAAAATATTTCTTTACATTATTAGAAATTTTACATAGATTAGAACATATGAACACATACATGGTAATCTGTAGCGTTGAAGATGAAGATCCTTTCTTTGTAGAGGCAACTGACTTGGAAGAAGCCAAGACAAAAGCCCTAGAAGATTTGGGCTGGCATATCATTCAAACGGAAGATGATCTTGATAAAGAACAAAACAATTCATCAAGGATTCCACAGAGATTTCAAAAGTAAATAATATGAAATCTGAACTTTTTAGTGAGAGCTACTGTATTTTTGTGGATCAGAAAAACTCTGAACACTACAAAAAGGAATTGGAAAACAATAATCTCCTTGAAAAAGGAGTTAGGGTATTGAATGCAAAATTCGATATGGATATATCATGTATCGTAATACCCAATCATTGTGATTGTAATAAAATCCGTGATACATTGTGGGAGAATCGAAAAGAGGGTGGATTCTGGCATCAATGGGGAATAGGGTACAAAGAAAAGGAATGGGAACTAGCATAAAAAGAACATAACATCTTATAAATATGTCATATGGAATTTGATAAAATAGTTAAAAACATTATAAACGAAGAAATAGACTATTATTCTTCTAGTAAAACAAAAAAACCTCGTCAGCCTTCTTGGAAAAAAACACATAATAGAATTCCTTCCTATAAAGATTTAGTAGATGATTATGGTTGTTTCATGGAAACAGAAATAGGAGTTGAGGGAATTCCATTAGAAGCATTTCCACAAGAAGTCATAGAAAAATATAAAACAGAATATAATTTTACAGATGACAATATAAAAAAATATGGAATACAACCTGAGGTATATATTGGTCTTGATTATAGTGTAGACGATAATGAGTTGTCATTGAGTGGTGACACTATTTGGAAGATACTGGAGGAAGAAGATTTTATATTCACAGCCCATAGTCCAAAAGACCAGTTTGAAATGGATATGGCAATTGAAGAGGCAATAAACAAATATATAATAAAGAATAATAGACATTTAGAAGATTTAATTAAATATAAACTAAGGAATTAATTTTAAATGAAATATAAGATTCAGAGTAGAACAGTTTTGGGTTGGATGGACATCATTGGAGACTTCGATACAATACAAGATGCTCAGAAAAAAATACCACTCATTCAAAAGAAATTATATGTTATGTATGATTCTAACTACCAAGTCACCTCAATACTAAGAATAGTAGATACCAAAGAAGAATCAATAAATGATCAATATGTATATTAAAATTATTGACATTTTCTTTTATTTTCAATAAATTAAATAATATGGCAAGAGGCAGACCTAAAAAAAATATAACCACTAAGAATTTAATTGATAAGAGTATTGTTGGGAAAAGAAAGACTAGGACAAAAACTATAGTACCTGGAATAGTTAAGAGAAATATAGATGAGTTAACTATTGAGGAAAGAGAAGAGAGAGAGAAGTGGTTGGATAGTTTTTTACCTAAAATTGATCCCAATAAGAAAACTACTATTATCAATTTAAAGAAGAATGCAGAAGCATGTAGAGAGCACACAAAGGGTGCTTGTTGGCGTCCTGATATCTATTTGGACTATGGCTGCCGAGAATGTCCTTTATTTAAAAATTGTGCATGTGCAATAAAAGGTAAAAAAAAACATTGACATTAATTAAGTATTAGTATAATGTATAGGAATGATTGATGGATATTTGGTTCTCGATGATCCAATGAGTAGATATTAAATTGAGAAAAGTAAATCCCAAAAGGATCGAACAGAGCGGTCGATACGCTGACTGACGAATTTATAAATTCTACAAATACAAAAATCGAATTGTTCTCTACCAATGGTAGGAAACCTACAGAGGCTTGACCACTGAGCCAGCATTAGCAAATCAGTGGTATTTGATCTTTTACATTTTATTTTGCTGATTAGGGGAAAGGTGGGATCATTCCTCGTCCTGTAAGTTCTTAAGAAACGACAAAGGCTTACCCTAATCGGCTATTTTTTACCATGCGCATAAGACCGCAAATCTATCCCGCGAGAGATGAGAATGCAATGAGTTGCAAATCAACATTTAGTCTCTAAGGAATCTTTCCTCTTTAATATACTTGAGAGAATGAGAGATCATGGTAAATATCTTTTAGTATGGTATGTAATGTAATTGCTAACACCCTATGTTTTGGGAATATGGGTTAAAGCCCCATCATACCAGAAAAACTGATGCGTAGCACAGAGGTAGTTGCATCCGCCTGTTAAGCGGAATGTCGTTGGTTCGATCCCAACCGCATCAGCCAAATTTGGATTGAAAAAAAGTTCTCGATGATCTAGATAAAAAAATCGAAAATAGTTATTGACCTCTTTGAAAAGGAATGATATCATAGTGAAAGATTAGATAAAGGTTATCTGAACCTTTTAAAAATAATCAGAATAGATTTTTGATAGAATAGGTAGAGGAAAAGTATTGTTTTGTTTGCCTTTTAAGGTAAGTATTTCTATGAGAGATTATAGAAATTATACCGATGAGCAAATAATTGAATATGCTAAAGAGGTCAAGAGTATCGCAGAACTTTTAAAACGAATTGGAAAGAAACCTGCTGGTGGAAACTATTATAGTATAAAAAAACTAATCCAAAAATTAAATGTTAATACCGATCATTGGACGGGACAAGCTTGGAATAAAGATCAACAATTAAAGGATTGGAAAGATTATACTAAAATAGAATATCTGAAAAAGCATTTGATTAAACATAAAGGAATGAAATGTGAAAGTTGTAACTTGACAGAATGGCAAAATTCTATTATACCTTTAGAAGCTCACCATATAGATGGTGACAGAACAAACAATTCTCTTGACAACCTCCAATTATTATGTTGTAATTGTCATGCGTTGACAGATAATTGGAGAAGAAAAAAATTTAAGCCCTCATGATGAAATTGGTAAACATTGTTGACTTAAAATCAACTGCCGTTAGGCTTTCCGGTTCGAGTCCGGATGAGGGTAATTTAAAAGGAAGGTTAGTGTAACTGGAAGCACCGACAGATTTATAT
>Ga0208133_1000083_pt1 | contig 35594 bp, 77 predicted proteins | sample ColrivemetaGS535_FD_187595 | JGI IMG/M metagenome (GOLD analysis project Ga0208133, IMG submission 187595) | Estuarine microbial communities from the Columbia River estuary, USA - metaG S.535 (SPAdes) (version 2) | ecosystem: Environmental > Aquatic > Marine > Intertidal zone > Estuary | place... | reverse complement strand
AGAGTATTATGGGAATGAAAAACTTTTTGATGGTAAAACTAATCCGGCAATGGGGGAAGGTGTTGCCAGAGTACCTGATAGTCTTGTTGATGATGTAATTGAGGCAGCAGAAGAATGCCCTGGCGAATGTATTTTTATTGAGTTATAAATAGAAAAATAATATAGAAAGTTAAAATATGAAAAGAACAGAAAAAGATGAAATCAAAAGAGATCATGCCAAGCCTGTCAAGAACTCCGGTAGGGGTTTCCGTAAAGGAGACGCAGAATTTCATGAATTCCTTTTAGATTACAAACATAACGGCTCATCGTTTACGCTAACTCGTCTTGCATGGATGAAGATGCGAAAAGACGCTTGGAAATCAAACCATAAGTATCCTTGTATATCAGTAGTTCTGGGTGAAGATTCCGATGTTAAAGTCGCCATTATTGAATGGCATGTGTTTCAAGAATTAATTATAGATAGCAACTATGAATAGCAATGTCTATTCCCTATTCCCTACTGCTGTAACGCAATCGGTATACCCAGATAGTGATAATTTTCTTGAGTTGTTCTATCAACATTGGGATAATCATTTTGGCAATGGTATATCTGGTGAATCGTCTGGCAAAAATGCTGTTCATCATCAAAAAGAATTTGCTGGTTTATTCACCTTCATTACTGAGTGCGTTCAGCAATATTTGGAAATAATAGGGGTTGAACACAAAAATTTTGATATAAATATTGTAAAATCTTGGGTAAACTCTTATACGAAAAATCCAATAGGTATCCATCATCATGGGGACTCTCACTTATCGATTGTCTACTATGCAGCAACTCCGGAAGATGAGGATCAGTTTTTAACTTTTATATCATCCAATTACGATAGAGAACCGTATAGGGGGATATCTGTATTTAACTCAAAAGATTCAAATCCATATGGGTCAGCAGGCTGGGACTTTGAGACGCATAAGGGGCAAGTATATGTGTTCCCATCAAACATTTTACATTATAATATCAGGAAAGATCGGATAATATCCGAAGACCCTCCTGTTAGGAGTCTGGAAGATGTTAAGGCAAAAAAAATATGCATAGCTTGTGATGTCATACTCACATACTCTGATATTTCAGATAAACACCTTGGGCTTCAACCAATCAGTCACTGGAGGAGATTCCATTGAGTAGTAATAATATTACTGGCGATATGCCAGACCTACCTCTTGAGGACAAGTTTGTTGAGCAGCGTAGAGTTATAAAATTTTGGATTGACCATTGCGCCAATCTAGAGCAGGACAGGGACAAGTGGAAAAGATTGTTCGTACAACTCTATGAGCAAAATGCTGGAGTGACTGATGAGATGATGCATGAGTACCGAGCAACGAAAAAAACTTGAGCAACGCTACGGAATGGAAGTTGTGGTGCTATGCTGTCGTGAGTGGAAGACGCACTACGGAAATGGACATTTCGGTAAATGTGGAATCTGTCATAAAGAACCAAAACTAATGTCAGGAAAAAAATGGGACAGTTAACTTATGGAAGTCTATTTGCCGGAGTAGGCGGATTTGATTTAGGATTTGACTCAGCAGGTTGGGATTGCAAGTTCCAAGTTGAATGGGATAAACATTGTCAAAGTGTATTGAAGAAACACTGGCCGGATGTGCCAAAGTTTGAAGATGTAAGAGATGTCAATGGCGCAGACTTACCACCAGTTGATTTAATATCATTTGGTTCACCATGCCAAGACTTATCTGTAGCAGGTAAGCGTTCAGGGCTTGAAGGCAATCGTTCAGGTCTATTTTTTGAAGCAATTAGAATAATAAAGGAGATGCGTAATGCAACCAATAATCAATATCCAAAATGGGCAATCTGGGAAAATGTACCCGGTGCCCTCACAAGCAATAATGGAAAAGACTTCGGAGAAGTCCTTGACCAAATGGCAAACATCGGGGCATTGGGAATCGAATGGCACATCTTGGATGCACAGTGGTTCGGAGTCCCCCAGCGTAGAAGACGAGTATTCGTCATCGCTAGTTGGGATTCTTCAGCCCTTGAGCGAAGTGGTGGAAAAATTCTACCTGTCCCCGAAGACAGCAGGGGGGATATTAAGAAGAGCCGAAAGAAAAGGAAACAGGCTTCCAGAGCCGTTGAGACAAGCGTTAGTGAACCTATCTGGTACGGAAAAACTGGATTCAGTAAGTACGAAGAAGGCGGAGTAAGCCTCTCAGCATCTGATTATAAAAGACCAGATATGAACTTCATACTGGAGCCTTATGTTAAATCCAAGAGAGCACAAAGCACAAAGGATGACGAGTCTTGGATTACGAATGCCGTAGCGCCAACTTTAAATGCTTTTGATAATACAGGAGATAGCCGCTCAACTGTAATAATAGTTGATGGAACAAGAGTTAATGATGTTCGTATATACGAAGATGGAATTATGCCAACATTGAAGCACAGAATGGGCACAGGTGGTGGACAAGTCCCTCTTATTGGTGAGCAGGTTGCTATCCCCATTCAGGGCACAATTATTGGAAGAGCAGATACCTCTGGTCCACAAGGCAAGGGCTTTGGCGAAATTGGCGATCCTTCCTATACCCTTGATACAATTTCACAACACGGTGTCTGCACACCGGAGTTGGTTTTAAGAAGATTGACACCGTTAGAGTGCGAAAGGTTGATGGGGTTCCCTGATGACCATACAAGGCTCACCGCAGATGATAATATAATTGCTGACACAAATCGCTACAAGATGTGTGGTAACGCCATTGCATCACCAGTAGCAGAGTGGATAGGAAAGGAAATTAAAAAATGGATATAATTGTTAATGAAGAATGGCTTGCGTCACAGATGGGTGATAAAGCAAAGGAATTCATTGAGTGCATGAGGATTGTTCAGGATATTATTGATAATCCGGATCATTATGTTGGAATGCAAGCAATTAAGTATGCTAATGTTTTAGCTGCTTATAGGACACAAATGATTATTAAATCTCAAGCATTCAAGAGAAAATCAAGTATTATGAATGAACAAGATAAACTTGTTAACGATATTTGGAAGACGATGTATGAAGCATTGTCAGAAAACATAAATGCACTAAAAATTTCAGGTAAAGGAACTTATAATTGAAATCACTAAACAAACTTAAAGCACCCAAAGTAGAGAAGGTGCTCAAGTCTCATGAGCAAGTAACGGCAGAGTTGCTACTTGCTATTGACGACAATTTGGAAAAGAGAAATGCGCCGGCAATGAAGAAAGTCGGTGGTTTCCACCCTAGCTATACAAACCAGTGTGCAAGATATTGGCACTATCTGTTTCAGGGTCAAGAGGTAACTACTTCTTTTAGACCACAAACTTATAGAATATTTGACAATGGACATGCTGTCCATGAAAGGCTTTATAGTTATCTGAGAGAGATGGGTATCCTTGTTGCAGAGGAAATCCCTGTTAATTATTCAAATCCCCCAATTGAGGGCACAGCTGATGGTATAATTGACTGGTATGGTCATAAACTTATTGAGCTGAAGTCAATCAGCGCAGAAGGTTTTAACTATAGACAGATTTATAACAAGCCCAAAGACGATCACTATAGGCAGGCGCAAATCTATATGAGATGCCTAGACTTGCCAAGTGGTTATGTAATTTACGAAAATAAAAACAATCAAGAAATTTTGCCTATCTTTATAGAGCGAGATGACGAGTTTATCGACAAACTCTTTAAAAAATATAATGGTATATATACCGACTTCTTAGAAGGTAATATGCCAAAGCAGCCTTACAAGCGCACATCTGCAAAATGTGCTCAATGTGATTTGGCTGATAAATGCTGGTCGGGGGATGTTTAGAGAAGAACCAAGAATATGCGGGAATGACAAGTGCAATAATGTATTTGTTGCAAAAGTCTATAATGCTTTATATTGCAGTGTTGAATGTAGAAGATTAGTTACTAATAAAAAATTATTAGAAAAGTATTATGAAACTAAAGAAAACAAGCACAAAAAAAGAGTTTGCAAGACTAAATTGTGCACAACCATTTTGTCTTCTTATAACAAAGAATCAATTTGTGAACAATGCAAAAAAGAAAGATATATAAAAAGACTTGTTTCTTGGGGATATGACGAAGAAAAACTTAGAAAAGAGGTATAATATCTAAGTGAGTCTTAGAGATATTGTACAAAAAGAAAAATGGGAAAAAGTCTTGGCTATTGACCCGGCATCTCATTCCTTAGCTTGGGCAATCTTGTCTTGGGATAAAGAACTGATTGCAACTGGTAAAATTGATTTATCAAAAGAAAAACAGCAATCAGAGAAATTTAATAAGATTAAGAAAGAATTGATTGAAGTTGTTGATCAATATTCTCCAGATGTTGCTGTAATTGAGCAATCTGTTTATATCCAAAACTTTCAAACAAGTAGAATTATTTCGTATATAATAGGTTTTACTTGGGGAATTATCTCCGATAGGTGCAGAAAAATTGAAGATGTAAGCCCTCTTTCGTGGAAGCCAGCTATTGGCTATAAAAATGTTACAAAGAAAGATGGACTTGATTTGGATAAGAATGGCGCAAAAGGTTCAATGCAAATTAAAATGAAGAACGAAAGAAAAAATAGAGTAAGAGAAATTGTTGGTGTTGCTTTTGGCAAAGACACTGATGGAATTGATGATGACGACATTGTTGACGCAATTGGGATTTCTCTATGGTACTGGAAGGTGAAGAAGAATGGCTGATGAACCGTACAAGGATCAGACATGGCTTTATGAGCATTATGTGAAGAAGCGCATGAACCTCACCGATATTGTAAAGGTTCTTCAGCAAAGTTATGGCATCAGTGTGTCCCCGCAGGCTATTTATAACTGGTGTAAAAAATATGATCTTTTAAAGTTTAGAGGTAAGGGAAGAAACTTATCAGCAACAGCTTTAAGAAGGCCCAAATCCCCTATGCAACTTGAAGTAGAGAAGCGTAGGCGTGATCAGGCAAAACAAACAAGAGCAAGAAAAAAAGGAATGGGAAGATGAAAAGAAGTGTTGTCGCAAAAGATATTATAACTTTTGCAAAACTAGATATGTTATATAACCAAGTGCGTGTTATCGAGGCAAAGCAGAATGCTACTAAGTACAAATGCCTTGGCTCCGGGGAATGTTGCAAGATTGGTCTTGTAATACCAATGACTGAATGTGCAAATATCGCATTTAGAATTACTCAAGAGTATTATTTGAAAATGGAAAGCACTGGCCAAGAAAGTGCTGATGCGTGGATTCTAGAAGTAATTGAATCACTTAAAGAAGCCATGTACGATGAAACTTGGAAAGACGGTGGAGAAACGAAGAGACATTGTGCTTTTTATAAAAACGGTTGCACCGTTTATGGATATCGACCACTGGTGTGCCGGACATTCGGAACAATCACAAGTGTTGATGAGTTCTGTCCACGAATTAGGAATGCAAATGGCGAGATTGATCACTTTGTAGGAGAACCTGTTCAGAAAGTTATTAAGCAGTACCAAGACTTGCTTGATGAATATGCAAAAGATAAGCATGAAAACTATGATATGAGTTTGTATATGCCATTAGGTGTCCTCAGTTTCCTACTTGAAACAGAAGAATTGCAGAAACTCGCAGAGGTTACTGATGAGAAATTCTGGATTGGGACATCTGGCTGGTACAACTATCGTGTTCAGTACACAAAACTTCATGGCTATTCTGTTGTTGAGCTTAGAAAAGCTGCAAAAGACAGAGGCAAAGAATTAGCTTTTGAAACAGAAGAGTGATTCGTGAAAATCATTTGGAATGGCACTAGCGTTTCTCAAGAGCGCAATGAGGGCTACAAGGTAGCCGAAGATGAGATTCATGGTCGTCTTGTAGGGAAGGGAATGGACATTGAAAGAACATGTCTTATACCATCTGACATTCAAGACTTGTCATTACTCGGTATTGAATATCAATCTAGTGCATCAATTAACATTGAAGCAGATGTATTCATAAATAATAGATTACCTCTTGACTATACTGTATCGAATAAGTACAACATTGGTTTTTCATATTGGGAAACAAGTAAACTGCCAAGTGATTGGGTTTCTCGAATGAATCAAATGGATGAGATATGGACAACATCTCTTTGGGCAAAGAATGTTTTTGAAGAATCCGGAGTAACAGTTCCTGTTTTCAATTTCAGACTTGGAGTTAATAAACTGTTCAGCCCCAAGAGAAGGTTTGCTTCCTTTGTAGATAATAAATTCACTTTCCTTTGTATTGGATCACCATCGACTCGCAAGAACACTCAGATGACTGTGGATGCTTTTATAAAGATATTTTCAGGCGATGAGAGTATAAGACTTCTTTATAAGAGCATAGACGCTCCTGATGCCCGATGGTATAAATCTGGAGAGACACTCGCTATCGAAAAACACCCTCAAATAGATGTGATTGATAAAGATGTTTCAATCCAAGAGTTAAGTGATATCTATGACTTAACCGATTGCGTTGTTTATCCGACAAGTGGTGAGGGTTGGGGAATGTTGCCATATCAAGGTATAGCAAAAGGTATCCCAACAATCTGCACAAATGCAACTGCCTGCACAGAATATGCTGAGCTGTCAGTTCCTTTAGAGTTTGAAGATAGCTCTATTAATATGAATGGAATTTATAGTGACTGCGGTACTTGGGCAAAGCCAAAATTTGATGATTTATGTGCTAAAATGTTATATGTATATAATAACTACGATGTAGTTTCTGATTATACATTTAACAATGCCGTACTAAATGAACAGACTATGAGCTGGGATTCTGCTGCAGAAGGGTACTACGAAAGATTATGTCAGATATCGAAAGAACTGAAAAGACCTTAATTGAAAAATTGAAAGATGTTGAAGAAGTTGGACTTCTTCACATAAAAGGCTATTCAATGCATGAAATTGCTTCATTGATGGCATTAAAGACTAATGATGTAAAATCCTACATTGATGAGTATAAGAAGATACTTAATCGTCAAGCCGAGGAAGACCCCTATTTTCTTGAAAGAGTGCAATTCAATACTGTAAAGGCACTTCAAGAGTTTGACCAGTTGAGCAAAGAGGCTTGGGAAACAATCAACATTGCGACAGATCATGGAATGGTTCCGGCAAGAATTTCTGCAATTAAACTTGCTGGTGAACTGGCAACAAAGAAAGCCCAGTTGCATAAACTTTTGGGTATTAACACATCTGATGGTGAATACATTGCACGAATGCAGAAGGCAGAGAATGTTAACCAAATACTTTCAAGAGTCTTGCGAGATGTTATCTCTAAGTACCCAGAGATTGCTGATGCTGTGAGAAGAGAACTGGCAATAGCTTTTGAAATCATGGCTGAGGTTGAGGTCGTTGATGCCGATAGTGAGGAAATTAGCGATGCAGAAATTATTGAGTCATAAGAAGAGACGAAAAAATAAGGCCTATCCCTCATATAAAGAGACTCTTTTTTCAAGCCTTACCCATCATGTAAAGAGACTGTTTTTAGCGGCCTTACCCCTTAAAGGAGATAAATAAATGAGTGATTATCTTGGAATGAATCTTCGATATGAAGATTTCGATAAGTTATTAAATCAAGATGAACTTGAAGAAGTCCCGGTGTCTATTGAAGAGTTTGTAACTGATAAAAGATTTTTGGGTTTACCAAACCTAAGCCCCATTCAATTAGAAATTGTAAGGCACAGTACGCAAATCTTGAAAGAGCATACCCTACAAAAGATGATGGGGGAGGAAAAAGGGTCAGAATATTATAAAAAATATACCGACAACGAAGTGATCTGCATGTTAGGCAAAGGTTCTGGAAAAGACCATTGTGCAAGAATATCAATGGCTTATACCGTTTACATTCTTCATTGTCTAAAAGACCCATTAGGTTATTACGGAAAAGCAAAAGGTGTGTATATTGACCTTCTTAACTTGGCCGTAAACGCTCAACAGGCTCAAAGAGTTTTCTTTGAACCTTTAAAGAACTTATTACTAAGTTCACCTTACTTTAACTCCGTAGGATTTGAACCAAGAGTATCTGAAATCTTTTTCTTTAGCAGACCAGTACGATGCTTCTCAGGTCACTCTGAAAGTGAAGGTTGGGAAGGTTATGAAGTTATGACTGTAATTTTGGATGAGATTTCAGCTTTTAAAACAGACGCGGAAACAAGAGGAGAATTAAGATCAAAAGGTTCTGCCTCTGCAATTTATAACATGAGTAAGCTATCTGTTATGTCTCGTTTCCCGGAAGTCGGTAAGGTTATTCTTTTGTCTTTCCCTAGATATAAAGGAGACTTTATTCAACAGAGATATTTTGGTTCTGCTGAAAGAGAAGAACCAAAAACTTGGAGAATTAAAGCTGCTACATGGGAATGTAATCCTACGATTGAAAGACATCAATTAGAATCAGAATATATTAGAAATCCAATTGAGGCTAGGGCAAGATTTGAATGTGAACCTCCGGCAATGGAAGACGCATACTTTAGAGATCCTGATCTGGTAAGGAAATCTTTTATGCATGCAGAAAGCCCTGTTGATGAAGATGGTATTTATAAGCCTTGGTTTAATAATACAGATGGGCACAGAAGGTTTATTCATATTGACTTAGGACTTAAAAGAGACAGGTCAGCTTTATGCATGAGTCATTGTGCTGGCTTTAAAGAAATTAAAACATCTATGGGAGTGGAAAACCTTCCAGTTATTAATGTTGATTTAATTCATTCTTGGGAAGCAGCTCCCGGAGCTGAAATTAATTTTGCTTCAGTTAGGCAAATGATTATTGAATTATGTAGGAAATTTGATGTAGCAAAAGTAACTTTTGACCGTTGGCAATCCATTGAGATGATCCAAAGTCTTAAAGCGCAAGGTATCAATGCTGATTTCCATAGCGTTAAAAAAACTGATTACGATACTTTAATGACAACAATATATGATACAAGATTGCGTGGTTATTGGAATGAGTTATTGGTTGAGGAAGAGTTGTTAAAATTAAGATTGTTTGCCAATAACAAAATTGATCACCCGAACTCTGGATCAAAAGATTTGGCTGACGCATTAGCCGGTTCAGTTTTTACATGTGTTGAGAATATGTCAATGGAAATGGAAGTCGATATTGAAATTCTTGGCTCTGACTTCAAGCAATATGAAGAGCTTGACGATATGGAAGAATTTGGTACGGTTAGGGTGTATAATAATGATATTGGCCAGTTTGTTCCTGGCTATGACAAGCAAACCTTATCTACAGAAAGTGGTGAAAAATGGCTCGAAAGCCTATAACAAGAGAAGATGTAAATCCTTCTTACGATGAAATCGTCAAGGAATTGACCGGAACAATCTCCAACCTTATTATGGAGAATACGGTTATGAAAATAATGATACAAAAACTTGAATCAATTGTTCATGAACTTGATCACGAACATGGCGAAGTAAATAAAGAATTTTAAAAAAGTTTGCTTTGGGTGTTGTGCTATCTAAGTAATGCCGATAGTGTGTCTATCACAAGGGCAAAAGCCCTCAAAACAAGAAAAACAAGGAATAGCAAAATGACACTCAATATCAAAACAGTTGATAGTTTCCCTCAAATTACTCGCTCAGGTCGTACATCGGCTGAGCTTCAGGAAATCATTAATTCTTTAATTGAATCAAGTAAGACAGGAAAGACATACATGATTGAAAATGTTGAAGAAGGAAAGAAATTCAATTCTCTTCAGCAAAGAATTCGTGCTCAAGCAAAGAAATTGGAACTTAGTGTCAAGATTCATTTTGACAAGAATACAAGTAGCCTTTACTACATGTCTCCAATGATTGAAGCAGTAGAGGAAACAGTTAATACTACTGTTAAGGCTAAGGATGTAAAATCAGTAAAGTCTCCTTCAAAGACAAACGCTTAATCAGCAAAAAAACTAAATAAGAAAGGGGCATGATGCAAATCATGCCCCTTTTTTGTGTATAATATGGCATGACAATTTTTCAAGAACAGACAATAGAAATAGACCAAGAACAAATAAATTCATGGTATCCAATGATTGCTTTACCTTGTTATGATCAATTAATTTCTGAGCCTACGGTTATGTCTTTAATTAGAACAGTAATGCAGTTTAAAGAAATTGGATTGAAATTTTCAATTTGTACAATGAGTGATTCATTAATCTCAAGAGCAAGAAACCAAATGGCTGCTAAATTTTTAGCTAACAAGGAGTTTACACATTTAATGTTTATTGACTGTGACCTTGGGTTTAAGGGTGACGACATTATTAAAATGCTATGGCATGAGAAGGAAATCATGACAGCTGCCTATCCTATTAAGAATATTAATTGGGAACAAGTAGGGGAAAATGCTAGATCCGGAATGGATAATGGAAAACTTCTTGAGAATTCTTTACGATTTGTTGTCAATACCGTTAAGGATAAGGATAGCAACAATGTGGAAGTTAATAATGGGGCTATAAGTGTTTATGATGCCGGTACTGGTTTTATGCTTATAAAAAGAGAAGTGTTTGAGAAGCTTATCGAATCTTATCCCGAATTAAAATATATTGACGATACAGGTGGATTACAAGAAGAGGAATTAGATTGGACATACGCATTCTTTAATTCTTATGTTGACCCGGAGAAACATAGATTCTTATCTGAAGATTATGGTTTCTGTAGATACTGGCAAGAAATTGGTGGAAAAATTTGGACTGACCCTTCAATTGAAATGCTGCATTTAGGAAGGCTTAAATATCAGGCTACCATGTTGAATTGGCTTGAAAGAAACGCTATCGCAAAAGATTGAAAGTGAGTTGAAAACTCAACTTATCCCTACTGAGTCCAGGGTGCAAAAAATATATACTAAAATTTCGTGTATGTTTAAATAAAATAGCGGGGCGTTAATAATTTATTAATTGATTTTGCTAATGATTTAACCAAGAAATTTCCGATTAAGTTTAATGGGACTTTGATCAAGCCTGGTCAAATGCTTCTGCGAAAGATTTCCAAAGTCTTAGCAGCTGTATTTGGTCAGGCTTCTTCGATCTCTGATCAGAACTCTGCATATAATACTGATCTTAAGTTTTATAATAACTCTCGACAGTTTTCTGGCCAGTTTACTGATCAATATCATATCCAAATCATATCCATTTCCTGTGTAGCATATCCGTTTTCTTACTGATAGACTGAAAGCAATCCTTAGTAATAGATTTTCTAAGGTAATAAATAAGTTCAGGATAAGTTTAATGAAAGGCTTAGGGCAATTTATGACATCAGAAATACAAAAAAGTAAATCTGAACTCATTGACGAAAAGTTAATGGGTTTAGAAATAAATGATGGAGATAAGGATTACGGTATTATTTGCCGTATTACTCAGACAAATGATTACTTCACGGTTTACACAAATCTTGGCTATTCTTTTAACGCAGGTCTTATTCTAAATCTTGTCGCACTGGCAAATCTTTACGAAAAAGCTGCCGAAAAAGCTGAGAATGAGGTAAATGAAAATGTTACTCATTTAGCTCCTGCTTATTTTGAAAATGCTGTAATTTCGAATAAAGTTATGTCAAGACCTAAACCTATGGCACACTCTAAACAATTGCGTTCTAATGGTTCTATAAATACAAAAGCAGTTATTGGTGAAGAAACAGTAAACATTACTTCTTATGTTTCACCTAGAACAAATTTTGCCGAAGAAAACAAGAAATAAGGAAGAGGAATGGAAAGAAAAAAAGAAGTAGAAAGACTCTTGAATCATAAAATTGAGTCTTTAAAAAACATAAGAGATGCGTATATGAGAATGGATATTGGAGAAGAAATGAATGAAGCAATAGAAACAGAAAATGAAAAGCCTAGTCTATTTGATATAGCAATGAATCATCTTGATAAAATTGCTAATCAATTAGAAAGAGGAATGATTAGCAAAAATGATTACGATGGGCAAAGATTAATTATTCTTATTGATCTTGTTATTAACCAATCAAAAATACACAAAGATAAGGACAGGTAAATACAATGAGTGAAGAAATAGAAACAGAAGCAAAACCAAAAGTGCGTAAGATTTCAGCTGCAGAAATGTCAAAGTTGAATTTTCGTAAAAATCGTACTGCTAAGAAAACCCCTAGCCTATACGATTCAGATTTGCTTGACCGTAATTATTGGGGTAATGATGCTGGAACTGATTTAGAAATGGGTTTGACAAGAATTGAGATTAGTCGTTCTCTTAATAAAGGGGTTATGCTCGACATTAAGTATTGCCGTACAGCTTCTCATTTGAGTAAAGATAACATTGCAGAATTAATGAAGTATCAGCTTCATCTTATGACATTGATTGCTGATGACAATGATTGTAATGTTTTTACAAATGTCAACGGTGACGGAAGTGTTATGGTTGATTTTAATAGTGAAACTAATCAATACGAATTTGTATTCATAAAATAAAACAAGCAAAATAAAGTAAAGGTAAAGCCGGGGCAAATGCCCCGGCTTTTTATATAAGGAAAAAAACATGCAAGTATTAAACAAAATTGGTCATTATTCTTTTCAAAAAGAAAAAATCAAATTTGAAACAGATTTAGATAAGATGTTTCATAAGATTATTTCAAACATTAGATATGGAGAACAAATTAAAATTCCAGTTACTATTCAAAATAATCGAGAAAAAGAAGCTGTTATTAAAGCAATTAACAAATCAGCTTTGTATAACAATATTGACATCACTAAACGATGGTCAAAAGATAAATCAGTAATTACAATTTCAGTAGAGGTATAAGATGAGTAGAAATCCAAATGGTGATGATGTCATTTATGAAATGATGATCATTAGTCTTGAGAAGAAAATAAAAGAACAAGAGTTGATTATCAAGAAGCAATCAGATTTGATTAGTGGTTTAGGTAATGTAATTGACACAGCAAAGAAAAGACAAGAGATTGCTGATAACTACATCAAAACTCAAAAGCTGCTGATTGACCTATTAGAAAAGAAAGCAAATCACAATGGCTAAATGTATTTATTGTTCTTTAGAATTTATAGATGAAAGATTTGAGGCTGGTTACGATTATTGCTTAGATGAAAAGTGTAATCGGATTGGCTTAGATAAAAGAGAAAGAGAATTCCGAAAGATTTATACTCCGGCATTACTTCATAAATGCAATTATTTTTGGATAAAGAAATCAGAACTAACTTCTTTAAATGTAAGAAGTGACTTATTAGAAGGATAAGAAAATGAAACAAACAAAAGCTCCCGGTAGATTTGAAGCAATTCAAATTCTATCTTGTGAACACAAAATTAAAACTGGTACTGCAATGCATTCTTTTAGATTAGCAAAAGGACAACTTACTGATTGTCCCGAAGGTTGTGGTGAACAAAAAACAAAACAAATTGAATCTGGAAAGGATTTAAGTCAATGATGGAATATGAAAAATTTACACATTATCAATTATCAATACACCCCGATTTTGTTTCATATCAATTGAAGGAAGACGAAATTAAAGTTTTCCTTTCTGCTGATTATGGAGTTGATTCAAAATCTGGAAACAAAACAATTGGAAAAGAAATTGTTAAAACAATTAATTCTTTTCATATCAAAAAAGATAGAGAATGTTTTTATGCACAAAGAGTTAAAGACTCTGCAATTAAAAACCTTAGTCAAAACAAGAGAGTAGGCAATGCAATAAAAATAGGCATTGCTTCTAACTATGTACATCAAATGATGTTGTATCAAATTAGAACATTTTTGTTTTTTAAAAAATTCCCTGAGTATTTGGAGGTCAAATAATGGAAATGATTACAGTGTGCCCTTGTTTTTCTTGTGGAAAACAAATTACTTATTTAACATTTGGAAAGAGTTCTTTAATGGAGATAAATGACGCAATTGAAGTTTTGGTTGAAGGTGGTTATGGTTCTAAATTTGATCTTTCTCAAATGCTTATTTGGATTTGTGATGAATGTATTGAACAAAAAATGAAAGAAAGAGTCTTTATGATCAATGAAGATATAACAAACGATTACACAATGGAGAATGAAAATGATTGACGGAATCCCAGAGGAATATCTTATGAAAGATACTCCATACGCAACAAGAAATCAAAATGGTGTAGTTACATTTTTTGATACAGTAGAAGAAGCTATGGCTGATTTTATTGGTTACGAAGGGTATCGATTAGATATTGAAGTTAATGGTGCAACTGTCTATATTTATAGAGATGAGCTACCAGTTATGTCTAAGGCAGAACCTGGCTCATTAGCTTACGATAATCCTTCAAAAAGAGTTAGATATGAAGCTAGAGTTATAGTAGAAAGAAAGGTAGAAGTAAAATGAGAGGTAATGTTTATATGATTACTAATGAGATTTATGGTTTTAAAAGAACATGTCATCATTGTGGAGAAGAAAGTCAATTTGGTATTAATTATGAAGAATATCAAAGATTGTTTATTAAACAAGAACATGTTCAAGATGTCTTTCCTAATATGCCAAAAGAAGACAGAGAACTTATGATTTCAGGTATACACCCAAAATGCTGGATTGAAATGTTTGAAGACTTTGATGAAGATGAAGAAGAAGACAATGGAGATAGCGAAACACAAGGAGAAGAGTATGGAGAACAGTAAGAATAAAGAAAACAATATAAACGAAGTTTTTTGTTTATGTGAAAGCGAAAGCTGCACTAAACGAGATGAAGTGAATTTGTTTTTAAAAATCAAAAAAGCATCTCAAGTTGATGAGGCTTCATTTGAGTCTATTACTGATAGTTGGAATAACTTTGATGTAGATGACTTTATGCCAGAAAGAGAATTAGTTGAAGACTATACTTGCGATCTAGATTTAGAATTTAATCCAGATTGGCTTTTATGGGAAACTGAAATAATGTATGTATAAATGTTACAACTGTGAAGAAATGTATGAAGAAGAACCAGAAGATAATATTTGTATTGTCTGTTATGAACAAAAAGTATTTAAAGATAGAAATGGAAGAATAAACTAATGCAAGAATATATTGAAATTGGGCCATCACCTTTTGAAGAAGATTGTGCTCAAGTTGGTAATGAAAATTATCGCAAAGATGCATTGAAAGAAATGGATGCTTATATTAATCAACTAAGCCGTACATTTGTTGATGCAGAAAGCAAAGGTATTACATTTAAGCAAAAATGGTTTAACCACGATTTTGGAGCTTATGGTGAAGTTTGTATGTATTGGAATACAAACAATGAAGAAGCCAATAGTTATGTTTATGAAATTGAAAAAAGATTACCAGCAAGCTGGGATGAACTAGCAATGAAAGAGTTAGGGATAGTAAATGATTAAGATATTTAGTTTTGCAATTGTATTTCTAATTTTTATACCAATTATATTTATTAGTTTAGCAATGATGTTTAGTGAATCAAAAGACAATAGGAGAATGAAATGAACAGAAAAAGAATGTTAAAGCTGGCAGATTATATTGAAAATCTTCCAGAGCACAAATTTGAAATGCAATATTGGCTTTCTACAAAAATAGAACAAGGTATGTGGAATGGTAAACCTTATTGGTCAACTGATTCTTATCCTATTATTCATAATAGTCAACAGAATACTAAAACACTAGAACCTTTAGATTGTGGAACTGCTTGTTGTATTGCTGGATGGGCAACTGCAATGAAAGATAATTTTAAACCCATTGCCCTTATTCAAGATGGAAAAACAATTGAAGTTAGAGCATTGGAATGGTTAGACTTAACCGAAGATGAAGGAAGAAATTTGTTTTTAGTAGGTATTGATACTGTTTGGACAGAATATTTTGAGATATTTGATTTTGAGCTTGATGAATACGATGATTGTTATAAAAATATAACAAATAAAGCTGCGGCACATGTTCTTAGAGATATTGCTAATGGAGTTATTGATATTGATAGAGGATTCGGTTTTGATGATGCAAAAGAATTTCTTAAAGAGTTAGGTCATTATGAAGAGGATGAATATTAAAATGATAGATACAGAAGATATTGTAAATCTTGCATTGCAAGCATTAACAAGACCTGAATACTTTGGTTATTGGGGTGAAGAAGATATGTTTATAACTTGGGGTTTTACTGGGATTGATAAACAAAGAGATTCTAGCATTATGCAAAGATCAAACTTTAAAACAATCACTGATGATTTAATAAACAGATACCCTAATGATTTTAAAATTGAAACATTTTCTCATTGGGCTTGTGGTTCAATTGATCGTTTAATTTGCCAAATTCTTAAAGAGCCAGGAAATTACAATGAAAACAATATTACTGAATCTTTCAAAGCAGTATTGAAATGGCATGACGAATTAAATGAATATCCAATAGCTGATGAGAATGATTATCTAAATAATCTACACGATGAGTGTGTTGATTATATTGAAAATATGGCAGATTATTTACTTCTTGTGACAAATACAGAAGAAAAAGGATGGGCTGAAAAAATTCTGCATACATTAGACATTGACTTAAACTTTGAATTCAACCCGGATTATGATCAATTTCCAAATGATAATAAAATATTGGAAGCAATATTAAAATCAGGATTATGCAACCCCGAAAGATGGGGTGAATGGTATGAATGGTGCGATGAACAAGGTTTTGATAGACCAATATTTCCAGAAAAAGAAAACCCTAACCAACTAAAGTTATTTGAGGATTAAAATGAACAAATGTCCAAATTGTAAAACAGAAAATATTAATTTAATTGACACTAGCGAAAACATTATATACCCTTCTGAAGAAGTTAAAGCAGAATGTGCAAAATGGGAACAATGGGAATGTGAAGAGTGTGAGTCAATATTAGATGTTGAAGAAGGAATAATTACAGTATTACAGCCAGTAGGAATAAACGAAAATAGAATCAAGTTCCGTGTAACAACGGATTGGGAAAGAAAAATTGAGGAATCATACAATTATGACTAAGTTAACACAAGAGCAAACAGAAATGGAAGCAGATGCTGCATTAGATATTGAATATCAAGCTTATCTTAAAAGCGTCTCAGTTCAAAGGTATGTAGAATTAATGACACTAAGCGTCAATGAAAGGATTGAAGTTATGGGTGATGATTATGAAATAGGTGATGAATATGATTGGGACAGGAATGATAAAAGTCAATACTGTGAACACGGAACTTTTATAGGTTCTTGGTGGGGCCCAGATATTCTTTGTGGTAAATGTGAAATGGGAGATGGTCCTATGGATATAGATGAGGATGATGAGTTTTAATATGGAAAAGAAAATAATCTACTTTTTAGTTGGGGTAGACATTAATAATGGAATTAAGTTTATTGATGATGAGCAATATACAATGATTTGTCAATTGCTTAATCGAACAGATGAATTAGAAGAAACAGAAGAAGATTACAGCAAAGCGCTTGTGATCCTTAACAATCCAGAATGGGAAAAAGAATAATGGAAAATGAAGAAATATATTTTTTAGATTTGCCGGATGAAGAATACGCTGAAAGAGTAGGTGATGCTATTGATGAGTTGATAAAACAAGGAATACTTAGCCCATCAGTTTTGATTGAAGCAGAGGAATTAAACGAGCATATAAATACAGCTATTGAATTAGCTGCTGAAAAATACAACAAAGAAAAAGGATACAACTAAAATGCCAAACTGGTGCAGCAATAACTTGTCAATTTATGGCAAGCGAGAAGATATGAAAAAGTTAATGGAAGTGATTACTATCGGTAAAGATGAGTATTCATTACTAGAAAAACTTTATCCAACCCCTGAAGAATTAAACATTGGAAATGTTTCAATGACTCCCGATGAGCAACAAATTGCAAACTTTGAAAAGTTTGGATATAAAAGCTGGTATGACTGGAGAATTGATAATTGGGGAACTAAATGGAATGAATCTGATTTACATGTAGGTCAAGATTATACTGAAATTAATGACGGAACAGAAACATCCGTAATTGCTTTTAATTTTGAATCAGCTTGGTCGCCTCCAATAGAAGCGTTTAATAAAATCTGCAAAGATTATCCAAATCTAGTATTCTGCCTTTATTATGAAGAGTCAGGAATGGGATTTTGTGGTTCAAATATTTGGGCAAATGGAAAATGTCAAGAAGAGTATCAAGCAGAGTTGATTTCAAGGTATTTTGATGAATCTTACTACTACGAATCTTATATCGAAAACAAAGAAAAATAAAAAAAGGAAAAGAAAAATGAATGAAATTGTAATGACAAAAGCTTTGGAAGATGTTTATAACATTGTTTCAAAAAACAATAATAATGGTACAGCAAAGGCATTTGGTGTTGATCTTAATGCTTTTACTACAGCAACAATGATTGGAGAAGGAGAAGATATTTATGAACTTCTTGAAGAGATTAATCTTGACAAAAAGCAATCAATGTACGATTTTGTTGCCGTTATGACAACAGGTTGGGCTGCCCCATTGGATAAAAATGGAGAAATTGAAGGAGCTCCGAGTAAGCATAAAGATCGCCGTAGAGTTACTTTATTGTCAATTGTTGACATTAAACAAAGTGAATTGGCAAGTCTTCTTAAATTTGATGATGAAGAGGAAATGGTTTATGACTTTGGAAGCGCAACAGGTTCATTAAATATTGCAATGCTAAGTTTGGCAGAATAAGAGGGAATAATGGGATTAGATAATATACCAAAAAATTATCCTTGCGAAAGCAAGGCTGTAAGGAATACCGATAATCAAATTGATTGCAAAGCTACTCAAGAATGTGGAAATTGTCCATATATGAATGAGTATCAAAGTGATCCATTGCTAAAAGATACATCTCCAGTTTACGGAATGTTTGGCACTGATTGTTGGTATAGGGGTAAATATGGAAATTCAATGTTGGCTGACATGAAGAAATACAATAGTGATTTTGATAATGAAATGCCTTCTGATTTCTATGGCAATACAAAAGAAGGAATTGATGCAGATACATGTATAGAAATGTCTGATGTTATGTTTCAGTATATGGAAGCATGGTCTTTTGTTGTTAACAAAATGGTAAAGACTGGTGAATTGCCTGAGCAAAATAAAGAGAGTTATATTAAAGATTGGATTTACGCTGCGTGGTGGCTTAAGTTTGTTGGAAATACAAGCGATGGTTCGGTAGTGTGGTACTAATGTTTAGTTTTGATGATTTTAATAAAAGCCCGGAATTCTATTCCAACATTAATCCAGACCCAAATGATTTAGCTGATTTTACAAGTTCATTAATGATAGTAACTAACATGCTGAAAAACATTGATCATAAAGATGGTATTCGAGGTGGTCATGAAGTAATGATGAAACTTTTCAATATGACTGGACTTACCGGAACAAAAGAAGAAGAAGGTGCATTAAATGTTATTATGTGCTTATTGTCTCATGTAGTAGCAATGTTAGCTGTTAATGAAGAGAGAGATAAGTATTTTGAGTATTTTGATAATGTAGTCATTTACCCATTGATTGAGGAAGGAAACAAATAATTTGGATTGGACAGAAAAAGCAGCTTGTAAGAGTGAAAATTCTCAAATGTTTTATTGTGACAGCACAGACAACAAGATTAATGCAAATAGAGAGAGCTATGCAAAAGCTGTTTGTAGAAAATGTGAAGTTGCTGCGGAATGCTTAATGTTTGCAATAAGCAATAATGAAGTTTTTGGCATTTGGGGTTCATTTGCTCCAAAAGAAAGAAATACATTGAAGAATATATTTCCCGAAAATGGAATAGATATTGACCTATGCAAAATGGTTGTTAACAAAGAAATTAAAACAATTAAAGCAAATGTTATTAAAAGTGAGTTTGGAATTTAATATGGAAGAAGATATGGGGCTATCTTTTGATGCAACTATTACAGCAAAAGAAGCCAGAAAGAAATTACATATTCCAATTATGATAAAGAAAGATATTGAAGGAAATGAGGATGAAAATGAAATGGATGTTGAATAATGAAAAAATATTGGTATGCCGCTGGATTGAGGTTACTAAATGAATGCGCCTAGCCTAGCATTTATATCTATATCAAATTATAAGAATCCGCATAGATTAATGGTTCATGAAAGAAGTTATGCATTTAATGCAAAACATCCTTATGCTTATATTAGTAGTATGCCAGAAGAAGATTTTGAAATAGCATATGATGAAGCAATATTAGATTTCCGCAGTAAAATGATGGATGTATGTAATCTTTATGGGTTTGACACTTATAGTATGGAAGGAAGATCTGAAGGTTGGCTTAAGCCTCACTATAAGGGTAAGCCAATGCCAGCAGTATTTGATGACTATATGACATTTGAAGAATATATATTAGAAGACAGAATGGCTTCATTGTTTGTTCAAATTGAAAATATATTTACAAGCATGAAGCGAATCTTAAAGCACTCAGTAACAATAAATGAGTTCAGGACAAATATGGAAAGGTATATGTCACTATGAAAACAGAAAATAAAAATTGTGAACAATTAATTGATTCACAAATGCAAGACCGAAATGAATATTTAGAAGGACTAAATGACATTATTGGAGATAATGAATCCGACACCGAAAAGGTTGAGGAAGCATTAAGGGAACTTAATGATTTCCCTGCCGGTATTGAATCCTATAAAGTAATTAAGATTACTTTATCAGGAGGAGGTCCAGCAGATTGGATTGAAGTTAAAGTTGATCAGGTAGGTTATGTTATGGGAATGACTTACCATTATGCAGATTGGTTTGACCACGCTGCAAGAAAAATCTCAGAGAATTCATATCTTTGGGATTTCGCAATGCAAATAACAGATACAGAAGGATAAGTAAAATGGAAAAATTAGAAGTAACAATGGACATTAGCGAAGCAAGTTTGGAAACTCTTGCAGCAGCTATTATGGAAGACTTTCAAGAAAAAGTTCAGAGTGCAGTTGATGATTGCGATTTGGATGACAAAATTGAATCAGCAATTGAAAGTTATGACCTTGATGATAAGATTCAAAGCTGGATGGATTACAACTTAGATGTTGAAAGTGACATCAAGGAAGTAATTAGACATATGGATTTGGCTGATTATATAGATACAGACAGTATCGATATTGAGAATAGTCTTCGCAATTTGATGGATAGTTTTAGTCCTATTAATGCTTGTAGTACAAGTAAATCTGCTATGGATATTATTCAATCGACTATTCGCTATCTCTTGCTTAAAGATGAAGACTTTGTTAATGACATTTCTAAAGCAATTAAGAAGCATGAATTGATTCAAATTCTTGATGAAGAGAAAACCAGAGCAATTGATGCAGCTAAGCCATACATCATTGAAGATTTCAAGAGAGAGTTGAAAGAATACTCTGATGAAATTGCAAAACAAAAGGTTTTGGAGAATAACCCTTCAATCAATAACCTTACATACAATGCTTGGCAGCAATAACTAAAAGTTAATTCAGAATTGGGGAGTGTCTATAAACTAGACACTCCCCAAGAATTACACACTAAACATTCCATAAGGAATAAAGATAAATCATGCGGCGTAAGCCAAAAACAAAAGGAAAACAAATGAAATATATTAAAGTAACAAACAAAGCCGATCAGGTAAACAGGCTTAAATTAGAAAAGCTTGGCTTTTCAACTAAGCGTGACGATACACAAACAATTGGTCAATTCGGCTCCGGAATTAAATTTGCACCAATTTCAGCAATTAGAAAAGGTATTGACTTCATCTTCGCAGGAAATGATTCAAAAGGTTCATACACATTGGAATACATTATTCAAGACGATGAAGGTGTACCTTCTGTTTTTTATAAATACCAAGATTATGAGAAAGCTTCATCTTTTACAGCAGATGCTGGAACTCTTTCTTGGGAAAGTGAATTCCAAATTTATCGTGAAGTTGTTGCCAATGCAATGGATGAAGCAAAAATGTCAGAAACAGAATGGACTATTAGTGTAGTTCATACTGATGAAATTGTTGCAGTTGAAGGTGAATTTTCAGTTTATCTTGGTGCTACTGATGAGATGATCAAAATTCATGAGAATTTTGATAAGTACTTTTCAGTAAATAGAGAACCTATTTTTGAAACAAGTTATGGAAAGATTTACAAATCATATGATGGTTCATTGCGAGTTTACTGTAAAGGTGTACTTGTGTATTCATCTGAGATGAGAGTTAACCGTAGTGGCGGCCCAGAACTTATGGCATTGTATGACTATGAACTCAACGATGTTAATCTTAATGAAGAACGAACTGTATCTTCAGAATGGGAAATGAATCGTTTAATTATCTCATTGCTTGCCAAGATTGACGATAAAGATATGGTTAATGATGTTCTAGATTTTGCTTTTAACAAATCAGAGAACTTCAATGAATACTACGAAACAACTACTATTCCAAGTTATTTGTTTAGTCCTGTAGTTAACATTTCAGAAACTTGGAAAGAATGTTTTGAAGATATTTATCCAAAAGGTATTTTAGTAAATGCAAAACAATTTAATTTCAATATGCAAGAGACTATCAATTCAAGAGGATTTAAGCCTGTTGTTATTAAACACGAAGGCTTTGAGACATTCTTTGGTGTTGCGCAATTTCCAAAACTTTTGGATGTACTTGGTAATGATTTTCAATATGAATATACATTTGATATTACTCAATCTCGAAAGCTTGTGAAAGCAATTAACATTATTGAAGATGTTCATCCTGACTTTGTTGGTATGCGTAATGATATTGGAATATTTAATGCAAAAGCCGGGGAAGATGAAAGTTTAGCTTCCGGTATTACATTGGTTATCAGAAACAGTGGTCAAGAAGATAGGAAAGCTATTCTTTTAGAAAGAAGCCATTGTGAGGGTTCAAGCATTCAGAGTATTGTTTCAACACTAATTCATGAATGGGATCATTTCAGGACAGGCATTAGTGATGGGGACAGTGAAGGAAGAAGTTTTAGAAGCCTTGCTGATGAAAGAATAGGTGAACTTGTTTGCAGGTTATGGGAAGAGTTAACAGGAGAATCTATCGCAAAATAATTCAGAAATTATAGCAATCAGGAGCGTGGATTGGAAAACATCACGGTAAGATGTAGGCAACTACTACCGAAAGATATTTCATGAACTACGGTTATCTCAAATGGACAGCAATTATTTCATTCCTAATAGTATTCCCAGCGCTTGCGTTGGTTGTACTTATAGGAATGATTATGGTGGCAGCTGGAGGTAAATAAATGCCAAGATACGAAAACTATTTTATTGTTGAGTTTAGATTTCCAGTAATGATTGAGGATACCTCAACCGTTGCAGAAGCAATTTCTAAAGCCAACAGGATATGCGAAAGAGTACATGGTTTTAAACCTACAAATTGGTTTGCAAGAATATTTGAGTATTCGACTAGGGATAAAAGTCCCGGCATGTCGAAGGAATACTTTTACAATCCAAATTCATCAACATACAGAGAAGTAAGTAAGAACATTAAGTTTTTTAAAGAGCTTGATGATAAGAACATTTCTGTTGATGATGTATTTGACTATGAATCGTATATAAGCAAGATTGCTATTGATGATGAAATCAAAGTAATTATAAAAAAAGATGAGCAACAATCGTAAAGTTATTTGTGCAGGTTGCCAAAGACAATATCCAGAAAATTTAGCTAAGAAATACCGTAAAAAAACTTTTTGCGGAAGTCAAAGCTGCATTGATATTATTGATAAAAAGGTAACACACTTTAACTACAAAAAACAGCAAAAGAAAATAGCAAATGGAACTTATAGACACGGAGTTCCAATTGCAATTAAACAATTGATTATTGATCGTGATAATCAAATATGTAAACTATGCAATATAGTTTGCGAAGAACATAAAAAACAGGTTCATCATATTGTTCCTGTTTCAAAAAACGGCAATGATGAGCATGCAAATTTAATTTTGTTATGCTCATCTTGTCATACTACTGTTCACCAAAATGGTTGGCAAGAGTATACAAAACAATTTAGCAATTACACAAAAGGAATAAAATAAAATGGGATATTATGTAAACATAGAGGATTCAAACATCTTTCTCGATAAGAAGCACTTTGAGGCTGTTTATGAGAAAATGTGTGAGTTAAATAATCACGATGAGCTAAAGCGTGGAGGTTCATTTGGAGCAAATGAAGATCCAGTAGATGGAGAGAAGTGGAATAGGAATAAATGGTTCTCTTGGATGGAATATAACTATCCAGAAATTTATCCCGATATGAATTCAATTCTTGAGACAATGGGTTTTGATACCAATTACGATGAAGATGGTAATTTAATTAATCTTTACTACGGAGATAAGACAGGATCTGAAGATTATTTCCTATCTTGCTTTGCCGGATTAATTAAAGACGGAAGTTTTATTCAATGGAAAGGTGAAGAGAATGACGATTACTATAGGTATTATTTTAAAGATGGAAAGATGTTGGCTCAAAAAGCAATAGTAAGTTTTTCCTACTCAGATGAATATACTGAAGTATATGAATTCTGTAAACCAAGCCAAAGCGATATTTCTACACAAAAATGGCTTGAAGAGCTTAGGAATAAAAAAGAATTGGAAAAAGAATCGTGATTGATGTTTTCTTTAAGATTTATGTGTTTGCCAGTTTAGCTATGATTCTTTTTACTTCAAAGAGGAATTGGAAATAGTGTATAATGTATAGAGGCAATACTATGAGAATTAAACCTTTTGAAGAGCATAAAGATCAGTTATTTACTGACTATGCGCTGCAATTATTTAATGCTCATTGCTCAGACAATAGCCAAGAGATGATTAAATATCTAATCAATTCTCTTGAAGAAGAGGCTTCAACTAATGAAGCGTTTATGCCAGGTCTTATATTTGGCTGTATGGTTCATATGTTAATGATGTCACAAATAATTTCTCTTGAAAAGGAAATTCCAATGGAACAATCAGTTGCATCTTATATTAAGATGTACCAAGCGAATAGAGTTAATTTATCAAAAATGTTAGGGAACAGGCCGGATTATGCAAAAGACATAATCAGCAACTTCCCTATAGATGAAGACTTTTAGTAAATAAAGTTTACCGAATGGTCCGAACGGTTTGACGGAAGAAATCTTATAAGTTTCCTGAACAGGTTCAATTCCTGTATTCGGTACAAATCCTTTTAGATAAAGGATAAGAACTATCATTTGATACAATGGTAAGACTATATATTTCACTTAGGAGGTGATGCTTATTGATATAACTTTGTAAAACAAGTAGCATTAAAAATGATGCAGTTAATCTTGTTTTGCAACCTTAGCGTATGCTAAAACAATTAATCAAGATGTTTGTAGACATTATTGGTTTGTTGAAAACAAAAGTTTTAAGGAGCAAAAATGAAAACTAATCATAAAATAAAAAACATGCTGTTATGTACAGCATTATTAATTGGAATTACGGCAACGAATGCCTCAGCAAAACAGAATAAAACTGAAGTAATTCCAACACTCGCTTTTAGCGAAAATGGAAAACCAAGAGCATTAGATTTATATTGGCATAGAATGGCACAATGTGAAACTGGTGGTGATTGGAAAGATAAGGGAACTTGGTCAGGTGGTTTAGGAATATATAAACAAACCTGGTCAGGTTATGGTGGAAAAGAATTTGCACCAAAACCAGAACTTGCAACAATAGATGAACAAATTATTATTGCAAATAGGATCTCAACTCAGGGATATCAAACAAAAAATGAATTCCGGACATTTGAGGACAGACAAAAGAATAAACCATTCTTTAGAGAACCAGTAGGCTTTGGCGGCTGGGGTTGTAAGAAAAATGTTGGAAATCCAGTTTTGTTTAAAAAATTCCCTGCAAAAACACTTCTTCGTGAATATCATCTTGGCGAAAGAAGTAAGTATGTATTTGGTATACAGAAAATTATTGGCGTTAAGTTTGTAGATGGTTATTTCGGACCATATACAGATTCCGTTTACAATAAGTTTATGAGCAAATACAGAAAATATCTAATTGCTGAATACGAAAAGTATAAAACTCAGTAGTAAGCAAAAAGAACGGTTGATTGTTACCGTAAAACCTCATGCCTGACATATGTGTGAATAAAAACAATCAATATGTCAACCCGCTTCTATAGTTAAAAGGATATAACTACGGACTTCTAATCCGTTATTTTAGGTTCGAATCCTAATGGAAGCACTGAGAGATTAAGTATAGGTTTGTAACTGGATATTCCTACCTATGCTTAATCTCTTTTCGTATCCCCAAAAACAAATAAGGAAAGGTTAACCGATTTGAGCGCATACTCAATTTACCTAAATAGTAACAATAAACAAGATGGCGTAAGCCAAAAGGAAAGAAAATGACAAGCAATTATATTATAAGAAAAAACTTTATAGAAGCTGCCCGAAATCTTTGGAAGCCATTTGTAGAATTAACTACTGCTTGGCATGAATTATCATTTGAAGATAATACAGAGACATCAATTGGCTATCCGTTTAGCGGATCTTTTGATGAATGGATTTATTCTTATAGTGAATGGCTCAATAGATTAGATGAAAAGTTTTCTTTACAGACAGAAGGTTTCCACCCAACAATTATGGTTAAAGACTTGAAAGCTATTCTCGATAAGTTAGACGATGACACTCACATAGTTATTAGAGATGAAAAAAGTGATTGGTGGTTAAACATTGATTCACTAGATTTACCAGATGAAGGTAATGGAAATATTACACTTACATTTAACCCAAAAGACAATTTTGATAACAGACAGTTTTAAAGAAAAGGAAACAACATGAGAACAAATATGAGTTGGTCAATTGATGATATTGAAGTACAAGATCAATATATTGAAACAGAAAATTATGAAGCATTGGCTATCTTTCACGCAGATTGTGCAAGTCAGTTAATGCTTTCAATGAAACCTGAAAAGGGAGTGTTCTATAATACAACTCCTTTCCCTTTTATTGAAGCACAAATTCATGCACAACTATCAACAACATTTGCAACACTTGCAATTAGTAGAGGAGTGGAAAAACATGAAAAAAAGTAAAATGGTAAAGCTAATCATTGAAGCAATACAAAGACCAGGAGAAGATTATACAGATGGAGAATGTATGGATGAAGTAGTTCGTATTATTGAGAAAGCTGGCTATGACTTTAAATGGGATGAATGGCATAAATCACAAGATAAGAATGCTGGTTATAGATTAATGCCAGCATCAGTATATAGGAGAGATTAAATGAGTAATGAAGCTTATTTCGAAGCAGCAATGGATGATTATGAAGAAGAAAATGATGAGTATGAATCAGAAGACGATGAAGAAGAAGAAGGCTATTGTCCAGCCTGTGGTTTCCCTAATTGCAGTGGATACTGTTTATAGAAAGTAATAGGTAATGAAGAAATTATTCATAGTAACTAAGTTTTATCATTATGCAGAAATGTATGATGTTGAAGCTGAAACAGAAAAAGAAGCAATTGAAAAATTAGATGAAGGACTTTTGAGTGGTGAATTTGGTGAGCCAGATGATATCTATCAAGAGTTTGATTTTTATGAAGCACAGGAGATGAAAAAATGAATTCAACAGAAGCACAAGAGATTATTGGAAAGATTAGAAAAGTAGATTGGTATTACAATTACTCAGATGATTATTCAGTATGGAAAAGAGGCGAAGCATCAATGAGTGCAGTAAAGCATTTTGCTAATAGTAGAGAATGGTCTGCTGATGATATTGCTATTCTAAAACTTGAAGTAAATAATCTAGCCAATCTTCAAGTTTTTAAAACCGAAGAAAGCAAGCAAGAATTTATTCAGTCTTGGATTGAAAAAATAGATTATTTTTTTAGAGCAAAGGAATTATAATGAGTGAAGATTTTAATGGAGAATGGCCTACGAGAATCAATGTAATTAAAACAATTACATACGAGACAGAACATATTTACAATCAGATACTAGAAGACAATAGATCTACTGGTAATGATATTGAAGTCGGCTTAGATGACATTATTGAAATGATTCATCATTATGCAAATGATGATTTTAGTTGTGGCTGGGGTCACAAAGCAGATATGAATGATCTTATCTTTATGGATGAAAATGGAGAGGAATATTAATGCAAAGAAAAATGCAAATGTTTACAGTTACAGCAACAGGTACATATTTTGTTGAAGCAATGAGTCACGGAGAAGCTCAAGATATGGTTTATGAAGCATTGCTAGGTAGAAATAGTGAATTTGTTTTAGGTAGTGGAGAAGTTCACTATGGCATTAAATCTGTAGAGGGATATCACTCTACAATTGAAAAGGATAAGTAATGGAAAAAATATACAATGTACCGCTCACTTTTGAGCAAATAAAATTGATAATGAAATCAATTGAAAATGATGATCATGATAATTCTTTATGGTCAATTACTTATAGTCAATTACATGCAATAATTAGAAAGAAATAATATGAAAACAGAACAAGTATATGAATTTGAATTTGGTAATCTTTGTAGCTGTATGGAGAGTGATGACTTCATTATGATTGAAGCATTGCAAACAGAATGTGATGGTATATGTTGGATGATGTCATTAGAAGATTTCACAGACATTACTTCAGGTTTATTTGAAATCAATGAAACATTATGGTGGAAAGTATCAGACCTAAGATTATGGGATGGTAATCATAGTGGATATGGATATGCAAAAGATGCAGAATCTTTATTGGAACTTATGACAGTCAGGAGTGATTGGAATATAAAGGGTAAGGTATTTAATGACCGGATTGAATACTCATTGTCTCATCATGATTCAATGGGTAGTAATACAGTTGTAACAATGATTACAGATGAACAAAGAGAAGAGTTAGGACTTTACTAATGAAAGTAATAAATAAAATACGAGCGTTCATCATGGGAGTGAAAGAATGTAAATCAGATATAACTACATCATTCAATGAACCACTTATAAATTACTACGACTTAGGTAGGAATTTAGGAGAGAAACTAAATCGAAAGGGTTGTGCTAATGAAATTTGATATTGAATGGCTTACAGAGAATGAGCCAAAACAAAGAACAGATGTTTTCTATTGTGAAGGTTATCACCATAGCCCAGTTTGTTTTATAACTGGGAACAAAAGAAAGGTATTGATATCTTGTGATGGTGAAATGACAATTAGGTATAAACATAGTGTCTTGAAAGATTTTTGGGGCTTATTAGGTAATGGTATCAAAACAGATGCCGATTTGAAAAAGTTAAATCATGATAATTACGATGATGAACCTTGGTTTGCAGCTTATGATATTACAAATAATTATGATGAAGTAGCAGGACATGAGACTTATGATGATTTAGGAATCATTGAAGGAAATCTTGATGAAATGATCAAGTTAGTAAAAGAATATATTACAAAAGGAGAATATAATGATTAAGGGATTAATACTACATCTAGATGGGGAAATTGAAGAGTTTGATTATGATCAACACTATAGCAATCTTCAAAAGATTGTTGATGGTTATTTTGAAGTAGTTAGATTTGGTGACAAGCCATACTTTTGCTATTGCAATGAAGAGGGTAAGCTTATCAGATTGCCTCAAAATAAAACTGCAACAGACTTATGGTATGACTCTGGACAAGTAATAATGATTGGTGATTACATTGCCGGAACAGTTATCTTTTTTGGTCATCCTGATGGTGAAGGAAATGATACAGATTATCCGCAGCAATTGATTGATGACTTACATAAATATAAAAGATAAGGGAAAAATGAGAAATAAATGGTTCAGAACAAAAGATCTCCTGTATTTTAAAGATACAGGGCAGTCTTGGGATATTCTTCATTGGACAGATGAAGAGTACCAAGACTTTATTAGCAAAGAATATAGCGACCAAAAAGGTCAACTAGAAAGATTAAATCAGGTAGGAACAAGATGAGTTTAAATTGGTCAACAGAAAACGTAAAATATTTCAAAGATAATCCGGATGAGCTTTGGACAAAGACAACGGTAAAGTATGAAGGTGGTGGTGAAAGAGAGCAAGAAGATGTTAATGTGGAAACAAAATCATTAATCTTTGGCTCGATGGCTGTAGGTATTGGAAGCATTACTTATAAGACTGCACCAGAATTTTATGCTAGATGGAAATTCTATGAAAAGCATGATGGGTTTTATCTTTATAGCGTTTATACAGGAACTGAAGATATTAAAACATACCTAACACCGAACATTATTGTTAAACATTTTGGTCTTGGAACCAATGTAAGCGATGAATCAGAGAGTGTTTGGGTTAAAAGAGTAGCTAAAGCCTATATCCAAGAGCATGCTCGACACGAAAGAGATAGTTTAATTTCAGAAAGTGAAATCAAAAAATTCTTAAAGAAAGCAAAACAGGAGTTTGAAGACTCTTTTTACAATAAGGAAGTAAAGGAATAATATGGCCGCAAAGAAGCCAGCAAAAAAGAATATAACAACCATGACAGTAAAGGATAAGGTTCTACCGGGTAAAGCAGTTAAATACCACGGTTCAAAGAACGCAAATCCTTTTATCTGTCCTACATGTAATAGAAGCTTGATTAAAGGTATTTTGTTTGAAGATAACTCAAATATGTACTGCTCGAGAACTTGTATCCCAAAGGTTGATTCATGAGTAGTGTAGTTGATCTAGATAAGAATGAAGTTAAGATCTTATTGTCAGGATTGCATAATCTTGCCATTGATAAAGATCTATTAGACTATTTGTCTAGCTTTGACAATAAAGCTAGATTTACAATTGAAAAGTTAATTTATAAATTTGAAGACACATTTAAAGGAGATAATAATGTCACTAATTACAAATGATTATGAAGCATTTATGTTTGTCGCAGCACACTTACTTGCACAAAAAGAAAAGGCATGGAGCGATACTGAAGATTGCCAATATCGTGGATATCTTTCTTCAACATTAGATAATGTTAGGGAACAGGCTATCGCTATATCTATAGACGAGAATTTTAATAATAATAATCATTATGACAATGATTATGATTATGATATATTCTATGATATTTTAACTGATACAGAACATGATGCTAAATGCGCAGTTGGTTGTCTAATTTTAGATAATTTCTATGACACTGAAATGGAGGGTAAAACAATTGAACCCTATGAATTAGTTTGGGATGCTGTTATTAGATCAAATCCTGCTTGGAAATTGACAGATAATTCTTATCTAATGTTAAAAGAATTACAAAGCATTCACGATGGCAGACCCCCCGAACAATGGGAATTAGAATTGTCAAGATTAAATGTAAACTTTGACAAATATAAAGATTACGAACCAAATACAGAAAAGGAATAAAATGAGTAAAGTAAAAGAAGTAGCCTATCCAATAGGCTTGAGAGTACAAGAAGTAAGGATGATGAACAATCTTGAGCTTATGGCTGAAGGTTGGGAGAATTATTATGGTGGATATCCAGTAGCTATTATCTTTGAGGATGGAAGTAAGATTTACGCTTCTTCTGATCCTGAAGGAAATAATGCCGGATGCCTTTTTGGATTAACTGCAAAGGGTGAATCAATTATTATTTCTCCTTTGACTGATGAAATGATTGAAGAAGGGAGGAAAGCGTAATGAAAGATTATAAAATTTGCCCTAACTGCGAAAGCAGTTATATTCCAAACAATGTATATCCAGGAGAGTATCCAGGAGCATTGTCTAGGGTTGACAATAAGACTGAGATTTGTTCAGATTGTGGAACAATGGAAGCACTTGATGATTATTATAAGACAAATAATGCCCCTAGGGTCAACCATTAATTGTCATTAGGATTATATAGGCAGTAAGTCTAATAATTGTAAAATGAAAATTCATTGAGCGAACAGTTGATATACATATTTTAATATCAACACAAGCTGTTACAGCAGCGTATAAGAGCATCCTTGAGGCTATTAATCGGAGCCTCAAAGATGTTCTTTAAAAACATATAAACCGGTTAAGAAAAAAGGAAAATGTCAAACATCTACATTAACAAAAAGCAACTTTCAATTCTATCCATTGCTCTAATGTCTTTGACAAGAGATGATAAATCTTTTGAATATGGACTAGAGCAGGGAGCCTTTGAGGAAGACGATATCTATTCTTATATCGAAACCCTTAAAGACTTGATTAATGGTATGGAAACGAAAAATGGTGTTATTTTGAGCACCTCAGTTGATTTTGACCAAAATGACTATACTGAATGTATTGATTTTTGGGGTTGTAAAATTAATGACTATATTTAAGGAGATATTATGAAAGTGAATAGTAAAGCAATTTGTGAAGAATGTGAGAGAGTCTTTAATCTATTGGATGAGGATCAAGCTAGTGAATGGTATTACGGTCATGATTGTGAACCGAATGAACATGGGGTTATAACTAACCCGAATGAAAGGAGTTATTAATGGAAAATCTATATGAAGTCTTTTATGGAGAAGATGGAAAATGGGGAATTTGGAGGTTTGTATTTGATTTTGAAGATATGCAAACTGCCTTTGATACAGCAAAGACTTTGAATGAAGGTTTTGATAAGCATAAGCCCAAGATCGAGGCAGAAGGTGGCGAAAATGATACTAATTGATTTTTTGGCAATGATTGTCCTTTATGCAGTCCGTAGGGCTATTAAATCGTTGAATCAAGACGATAATCTTGGGGATATCCTGTTCATATTCTTAGCCATATTTGGGTTCTTATTCTTGACAATAGACCTGATTGAAAAGATTTTGGGGCTGTTCTAGTTATGAAGAAGAGTATCAAAAGGGTTATCAAAAGGATTAGATGGAAGCTGATCATATGGCAATACTCATGGAATACCAGAGGGCAATATCAAAAGCATTATAATAATGTCCACGAAATGGTCCGGGATGATGAGGATAAAGAAATGGGTGAAATGATCAATAAGAGGTATTTCTCCTAGATAGAGATAGATAGAGAATAGATTCTTTTAAGGTAGATAGAAAGCTACCAAGGAATAGATTCTAAATAGGTAAACGAAAACAGTACATGTATATAAAATGGTACATGTATATAAAGAAGAGACGGTAAGAGCTCAATCTGTGGAAAATATTCCCCTATACTTAAGGGAGTTCCATAGAGTATCGCCGGCGATTAATTAGGCTTAAGAGTAAGAGAAATCTTATTTTTAAGCCTTTTTTTTGTGCCCAAAACCAGTTAAGTTTATTAATAATCATAAGGAAAATAGTAAAAAACAGAGTATTTCGAGGGAAAACCGGGTAAAAACAGATCATTTCTATCTACTCTCTATCTAGGGGTTATCTATATAGGCATTTATAACCCCATTTTTAAGATTTAGTAGACGGAAAGTCTATATTTAGAAGATCGGTCATATAAAGAGACTATAAAAGAGAGGCCTATCGTTAGTAATATCCTATAGATAAGTTTATTCTTATTAAGTAATCAACCCCGAAAATTCACAAGGCTTTGAGGAAGCAGGAAATGAAGTAATTAAAGGCGGGATTAACTCAGGGTATTAGCAAGAGTATTAGGAAGTCATTACACGGCTGTAATTAGTAAGGCATTAGGCATGACTATTGCTTAAAGGAACAGTTAAGGGATTTCTCGAGCAAACACTTCATGATTCTGTTCAGAATTTGATTCAGTTCTCGAACTCTTTACATCATAGAATAGAATAGGATATATTTAATAGAAATCAATTACATTTTGAGATAAGATCTCGAAGTATAACCCAATAGTATTTGGAAACATTAAACTTATTGTTAAGAATAAAGTTAAATTTAATGGTGTGTTAAACAAATGAATTTCTATGACACACCAGCCTTAAACTTAAATCAATTACATAAAGAGAGGGTTTCCATAGTCCTTACCTATGATTAGAAACAGGTACTAAACTTATACAATAGAATAAAGTTAAATTTACTGGCGTGTAAATGCTTTAGCATTTGCGAACGCCAGCGTAATGACCTGATTTTAGACAAAAAAAAGGGAAGGCTTTCGCCTTCCCTTTTCCTAATTGTTTCCTTACGGAATAAATTATTGCTGAACCAACGAAATAATCATTTCGTGAGCGTCTGTCCAAGTCACAGAAACTTTGTGACCACTTTCAAGTGAATTGAATACTGAAACAGCACGATTACGCCATTTAGCGTGTTCGTTGTCAATTTGCTTACTTGTTGTCTTAGCCGTTACTGTGAACAATTCGTCATACAGTACGGCTTCACCGTCAATAAGCATTTGTGCCAATGCTTCACGCAATTCAGGGTCGTTGAAACGCTCTCTGCCTCGCTTATTCAATGAGCCTTTCAACTCACTTAGGTTTACTTTACGAACAGCCATAGGATACCTCCGACTATTTGGTAGGGCGTTATTGCCTTACCCTTATATACTAACATTCCCTTATGAATAGACCCCAAAACGCTGGTGCTAAAGAACACTGAAGTATCCTTCACACCAGCTTTATTGGGTCGTATGAAGAATTTACATTAAAATTATAGGTATAGACTGTCCGTATAGACTGGCGTGAAAGTTGCTTCAGCAACTGGAACGCCAGCGCAGCGACCTGATTTTGGGCAAAAAAAAGCACCCCCGAAGGGGTACTTTTTCTCTTGCCGTGAGATGATTCAGAACTCACGGCAAACTTGGTCAGGCATTCGCAAGCGAGATAATCATCTCGTGTGCGTCTGTCCACGAGACAGACACCTTGCGCCCTGATTCGAGCGACTCAAACACGCTCACGGCACGATTGCGCCACTTTGCGTGTTCGTTGTCAATCTGCTTCTCGGTGGTCTTGCCAGTAACGGTGAACAACTCGTCATAGACGATTGGCTCACCGTCTACGAGCATCTGTGCCAACGCTTCACGAAGCGCAGGGTCTTCGAAGCGACCCCGACCACGCTTGTTGAGCGAGCCTTTGAGTTCGCTTAGGTTTACTTTCTTGACTCCCATTGGAATCTCCTTTCGGACTACCGAAGCGTTGTTGCTTCGATAACTACATACTAACACTTACCCATAAATAGACCCTTATTCGCTGGAGCACAAAAAAGCTAAACCCTTCCTGCACTCCAGCTTGACCGGATATTTCGTTGTGTGATCAGTCGTGTATCGTATATGTTCAATATTCATAGGTATGCCTGCCTGTCTGAGTGGTGGTCTGATTTTGGACATAAAAAAAGAGCCATACTGGATGTACGGCTCTTTTTCTATCGGGGGGAAAGGTTATTTACTAGGGGCGAGAAAGACGATGAGTTTCGCTTGGTCATTACCCGACCAAATGTACTTGTACTTTCGTGGATTACCAGTCTGCTTCATTGCTTCCTTGACAAGTTCTTTGGTCTTTTTAGCACCAGAAACATTATCCACTAGCACACAGTCTTCGCTACGCAATACCGTGAACAGTACGATAAGTTCTTTCACTATCTCAAAGTCTTTGTTGTCCATTGTTACCTTTCTAAGTGAGATACCTTCTCGCTTATGAATACATACTAACATTGCCATACGATTAGACACAATTTCGTTCGTGTGTAAGAGAGCTAAACCCCTCGTTCACACCAACGATAACGAAATATAGGCAAAAAAATAAGGAGTGCCGAAGCACTCCTTATTCTCCGCAAGTCCGACTATGCCATTCTCACTCGCATAAACACTCTAGGCGCACTTATGCTTGGGGGGGGTGTAAGGCAAGTGTGTTCAATGAACAAGTCACCACACTCGTCGTCATAGGTTCTCTCTATGCTCTAGTCACTTGCCTTACGAATACATACTAACATTTGTATATGATTAGCCC
>Ga0208133_1000081_pt1 | contig 35966 bp, 65 predicted proteins | sample ColrivemetaGS535_FD_187595 | JGI IMG/M metagenome (GOLD analysis project Ga0208133, IMG submission 187595) | Estuarine microbial communities from the Columbia River estuary, USA - metaG S.535 (SPAdes) (version 2) | ecosystem: Environmental > Aquatic > Marine > Intertidal zone > Estuary | place... | reverse complement strand
AGCAGGAGCCGATTGACCGAGTGTCTTGTAAGCTGTCGCCATGTCAGGCTCCCATCAACATAAAGGTATCTTGCAGGCCAGTAGAGCCGCCACCATCAGCACCAATGGCTGTGCGGAAGTCAGCAGCAGATAGCGCACTCACTGTGTTGTCTGCATTGAATCGCGGAAAGGTAATCGCGCTGGGATTGGTGAGCGTAAACACGTTAGCGCCAACAGTAGTCGCACCAAGGGATGTGCGCCCGGTAGATGCGGTCAGGCCAGTAGCGCCACCATCCCATTTGAGGCGGTCAGTGTAAGCTGTATCCCAGTTGGTCTGCGATGCGGTAGTGGGCAGAGAGTAGCCGCCACTAAAGCTAATTGCCAACGTGCCGCTTGTGGTGATTGGAGATCCAGTAATTGAGAATCCGGTAGGCACAGACGCAGCTACGCTTGTGACTGTTCCTGAGCCGCCACCACCACCGCCTGCGCCGATCTCGACAACAGCCTGAGTGCCATCGTCCTTCTTCATGTATAGCTTGCCGTCATACGTATTGAGAGCAAGTTCGCCTAGTTCAAGATCCGCAATAGTGGGAACCTTGGCGGGTGTGCCAGAACGCTTAAACTTCAACAGTGCCATGTGGCTTGCCTCTCTTTGCTATATAGCGGGCAGTTAATACGAACCTAAATCAAGAACGCCTGTATTTTTCCAAACACCGACAGCGCCATCATAAAGCAAAAGGTCACCATTGGCGACTGAGGTAATCAGGACATTGTGCAATTCATCTAATTCATAGCCGTTCTGTGGCTTCATGAAGATCGTGCCAGCGCCAGTGCTACCGCCCTTAATCACAAAGCCCATAAAGACTAGGTGATCTGGAGCGGCTGGTTTGGTCGTTGTCAAAAGGCCGGGCGTTACAGGCGAGAGATAAAGCGCAGCGCCATCTGCCCAACTATGCGTGTTCAATCCGCGCACCAAGCCCTCAGCGGTCACATAGCCGCTTTGGTTATTAGGAATGTCCTCAGTCGCAACACCGAGAATCGCTGCGCTGGTTATGTCGCTGGTAGCAATCGCCAAGGCAACTTCCAACCGCTGTCCTGATGCGCCTTTGCCATAAACGGCCTGCCCATTGAGGATGGTCGCGCCAGTCTTGTTGACCACGCGATGCACTGTCTCTTGGCCGATCTGGAGCGTGACATTCCCGCCGAGCAAGCCAAGGTCTAGTGTGCCGTCCTCGACATTCCATTGCATAACCCCGACACCAGTTTTGGTGCGAGGCGTAAGATCAAACGCAAGCGAATTGAAATAAGCGTCAATGTCATAAATGCTGGCAAAGCCACCACCACCCTTGAGCGGTTCAGGTAGGGTAATCTCAAACTCTTGGCCGTCTGTTAGCGTTATCCAAAACGCTTCAGGGCTGCGTTGCTCAACCAGTGCGATACCAACGCCAGCGGGACCAATGGGACCAGCAGGGCCAACGTTACCACGAGGGCCGACAGGACCAGCAGGCCCAGTATCACCGCTGCCACCAGCGAGACCATCTTTTCCAGCAGGTCCGCGCAATGCAACGCGATTGATCTCCATCCAAGTTTCGACTGCAAGACTTATCTCCTCATCTGTAGGCGCTCGCCCATCAGCACCGTCTTTACCGTCTAACCCATCCCGCCCGTCTGCACCATCCTTGCCATCAGCGGGCTGCGTAATGTTGCTTGCGAGCCAGTCTGTAGCCGCTTGCCTGATCTGCTCGTCAGTAGGTGGCGGGCCTTGCTCACCTTGCTCCCCTTGTCGTCCGGGAATAGGACGCAGCGCTTCAACCTCGTTAACGCGCCGTTGAAGGCCAGCTAGTCCTTCGACCAGCGTGGTTATGATCTCGTCCCGGATAGCCATTAGAGGCCGAGCCGATCCCTAAGCCCCTGCACAAAGCTAGTCGCGTCCTCTGGTTCCATATCAGGCGCAGGCGGTGTCATGTTCAGGTCTGGCCCCTCATCGGCAAGCTGCGCTTCGTATTCCTCAAAGTCCATATCGGGAGCAACGATCTCGCCGCGCTGGAAGTTGTCGAACAGAACCTGCAACGGAATTGCGCCTGTCTGATAGCCGCCCACCAAAGACGTAATCATCTGCGGCTGCATACGGGCTGCACCGAAGTCCGTGTTAAGCGTAAACGAGGCTTCAGGCGGAGCGTTAACCCATTCAGCCATCCAATTAAGGCAGCGGGTAATGCCATCAGAGGCAGCACGAGCAACGCTTGCCAGAGCCGAACGCTCACCTGCGGTCTTTAGTTCAATCGTGCCAAATGCCTCAGCCGTTTTCTTATCGTCTGCCAGCATACGCGCACCAAGCACCGCCATCCGATGCTCTTTGTCCTTCATGGCTTCGCGGATGGTATTCAGGCCCTCGCCCTTAAACTCCATGAAACCAGCACTAGCGGCAGGGTCAGGGAATACCCATGCCTGCGTTGAACCGAGCGACAGGCTCTGGCCCTCAGCAAGCTGCACACCGCTAACGTATGGGGTCGGTAGGCCAGTGAAGTGCAGGCCATGCTCATAGTCCGCACTGTTGCGGTAATGGGCAATGTTGCAGTCCACCAGATCAAGCAAAGGTGGCTTCTGCACTTCAGGAGCGCAGCTATTGGCACCTAGAATTGTGATCGGGATATATGACAGCGGGCCACCACTGCGGCGCGGGATAATGTCGCTTGCCAGATCGCCCTCAGCATTGAACACCCGCACCCGGTAGCCTTCAGGCGACAGCGACAGGACGCGATATTGAACCACCTCCTCGCTAACAAACTCCTCTGTGATGCGCTCAATGTTCTCAAGCAGCACCACCATCGTCAGAACCTCGCGGCCACCGATGTTAGTGGTCCGCCAGTTGATGATGTTCTCAGCCTTGTATGAGCGCAGGAACGGGCGGATGTTTAGCCGCTCCACCTCTGCTACGCTCAGGCCAGCGGGAATGCCCTCAGGATAGTCTACCAGAATGGCAACGCGACCAACTGCAATCTGCTGCTCTACCACCTGCTCCGCAAACTCGCGCAAGTTAGTGCCAGTCAGCGTAATATCATCAGCGAACCGCTCAATGCCAGCAGGAAGGTAAACGGTCGGGTCTTTAGCAAAGATCAGGCCGGTCATCGCATCAAGTGTGCGGCTGGTAGCATTGAAGAACGCAGCCCGATCCGCATAGCTAAGATATTCGCCATCCGTCTGGTTCTGTAGGCGCGGCAGATAAAGGTCGGTTGTCCATACTGGATCATACAGCGAACCAACATAACGCTCGCGTGAACGGCCCGATTGAATCATCGCATCCTTGCCAGCGATAATGTCCCGGCAACGCTTCCACTTCCAGCGGGCTTCGTCGAATTGCTTATGAGTATTTGAAACAGACATGGGCAGCCCTTTTCTCGGTCAGGCCCTAGATACCAGAAAGCCGATGCAATGTCACCGTGGAGCGGTTTAGTCCAAACTTATAGTTTATGAAATACCCAATGGCATCATTCAAATGGTCTAGGCCAGCAGTCTTATCAGGCTCACCGTTCTTGCCGTATGCTTGTCGCTCCAGCCCTTCAATTAGTGTCGGGCAGCGGTCGAAGTGAACCTTTAGTCTACGCTTGCCTTGGTTATGGATTAATTGGTTCATCGCCATGATGCGGTCTTTGACCGATGGATTGCGGTTAGGAGCCAGCACAGCGAAGTTGGCAGCTCTAAGCAAGGTCAGGTCCGACAGGCTCGCGTTCACGCTCTTAGTGGCCCCTCCAGAGGCATCAGGGTAGATTGTGATGCTATGGCCGGGATAGCGCGAGCGGATAACCTCAATGATGGCCGGAGTGTCGCGCACCTGCGTTATCTCCTCCAGCGCAAATGGGTCGCCTTCACGGATTACGCAGACAACTGCGCTCATGTTGTTGACGTTGAAGTCCATACCAATGTGCAATGGCTCGCCCGCATTGATCGTGGCATCTGTTCCATTGAGGTGCCTATCAAACTCGGCATACACGCTGCCAGCCGTCAGGTTAACAAACTCGCCCTCTAGGTAAGCTGCGAGCAGACTGCTGCTGTAGGTGTTACGGAGGTTCTCGATGTAATCAATCGGCAGGTTGGCGGCGTTGTCCGAAGTCTTAGCCTTATAGAGCGCATAGCCGGGTGCGTGGTTCTTTACCCATCGCTCATAGACAAAGCGGAAGCCTTCGGGCGTGGTCACAACGCCAACAGTGTTGCGAACAGGCTTGCCCTTTACCGTGACAGCCTTCTGCCTGTTGCGGGCGATGATCTTGTTCCAGACAGAGCGAGCCTTATCAATCGGCAGCGTGTCTAGTTCATCAACCATGCTGTGCGCTACCTCGTAACCGACAATGCGGTCTGGCTGCTCCATGTTGCGGAAGATGATGCGGCCCAGATCAGTCTCCATTACCGCCTTCTGCTGGTTTAGCTTGTAGCCGATCCCGTGGCGTTCAAACAGCGCAGGGAATCGCTGGAACGCAATATCCTCGATCAGCGGATAGGTTGGCAGGTAATAAGCAACGTCTTGGCCGGGACAGTATCGCTTGAGCCGCATTAGTCGCGCAATGCCAGCAGCAGTCTTGCCAGAGCCGAACCCGCCAACGAAAGCCGGGAATGTCTCATTGCTGTAGACGAACGCTTGCTGGCTTGGCGTAAAGGTCAAAGCCAGTCCTCATCCTCAATCGGCTTGAGTTCCCGATTCTCGTTTACAGTGCGAGCAGTTTCAGCACCCAGCGCAAGCCGCCCGATCTTCTGCGCTTCAGCAGCCGTAGTCGCTACAGAGCGCAATTCAGCCGCTGTGAGCGTCTTATCGTTCTGCATGAGCATAGCGGCCCTTCCTCGCAATGCTTTAGCCATGCGGAGGTCATCAGCGTTAAACTGGGCTAGTTCATCAACTTTGGTCTCGGTCAAGCGCTCTTGTGCGGCTTTGCTTGTTTCCGCTTGATGTTGCTTGCGAGCTGCTTCCCATTGCTCTTTGTTGGCGCGGGCCATCAGCGTTGATGCATTAATACCATGAGCAGCAGCCAGCTCTCGCTGCGTCATAGTGCTGTTGACGTATTCTAAACGGAGAGCGGGCCAGTCTGCTCGCGTCTTGGTGATTGTGGCTTGCTGAGACATTATTTCGCCTCTGGAGTTTGGAGCGTGGGGGTCGGAGTCTCGCCGCCCAGATCAGCAGGGTGTGCTGATGCCTGATCTTTCCCACGCTTGGGGTATGGTTTAGCCAAAGGAAGAATAGCAGAACGCATTTTATCGTCAAGCGCGATAATGTAACGATGCTTTCCAACCATTGTTCTTTGTGGAGTATCCTTAGTCATATCTTTAAATCCGCCTCGCATGTGCATCCACCTGCCACGAATAAAAAGTTCAGTTGTAGAACCACTATCTCCGCAAAAAATCCAATTACCTGCTTGATATATTCCCCCATGATGCCCCTTATCTGGGTCAGCAAATGAAACAATAAGGCGCAATTTAGGATTGCTTTTCTTTAAGAACTTGATGGCAATTGCAACTACTCTTGAAACAGCAACATTGTGTTTAGTTAATGCGACTCTAACAAGTTCAACGCATTGATCTTGCCCTAAATTAAACTTCTTTCCTAGATTCGGAGAGGCTCCGCGACCAAACAAAACAACGCCTATAAACTTGCTATTTTCCCAAACACCAACCTTGACCAGCTTTCCTATCGGCAAGCACTTGCTATAATGCCAATTTTCACAAGCATATTTAGCGGCCTCATGAGTGGCCCAGTCTATGCGGAGTTCAGGCTTCACGCTGATCGAACTCTTTCTGGCAATGCGGGCAAGTGATCCACTTAGGGTCAAGCTGGTCTAGCTTACCTTGGTCATCCTCTGTGCCTGCATCAAAGTTCACGCCCTCCAGCATTTTGTTTAGTTCGTCCCGGTCAAAGCCCAGCAAGTCAATATCGAACCCCTCTAGGTTCAAGTCCTCAATCTCGACCTTCAGCATCTCCATGTCCCACCCTGCGTTTAGGGCAAGCTGGTTATCGGCAACCACTAATGCTCGTTGCTGGGCCTTGGACAGGTGATCCAGCACGATACAAGGAACTTCAGCCATCCCTAGCTTGCGAGCCGCTAGAAGCCGTCCGTGGCCTGCAATGATGCTGCCAGAGCCGTCAATTAGGATCGGGTTGGTCCAGCCGAACTCCTTAATGCTGGCAGCGATCTGGGCCACCTGTGCATCGCTATGGGTGCGGCTGTTTGCTGCATACGGAATCAGGTCCGCTACCAGATGCTGTTCAACGACTAGAACCATGTTTAATCTTCCAACGTAAAGCCAAGCTGGGCGTGGCTGATGCGGTGTGTAGCTACGTTATACATCATTACTAGCATAGCTGGGTCACCATAGCGACCACCACCGAAGATGTTAAACTCACCACTGCCTAACGTTACGATCCCAACAGCATCAACAGCAGCTATCTCACCGCTCTCAATATCGTCTGCAATGTTCCGCAGGCACTGCACCGGGTCTAGGTATGCTGGAGGCTCGATCTTGCCGACTACCTTTAGGTCAACCATTGCGTCCGCCCTTCGCTGCCATTTCCTGCTCTAGCGTTATCAGTTCGTCGAGGTAATGCCTAGCCTTCAGCAAGTCCTCGATGCCGTTCTTGTCTCGATAGCGGCAGAGATATTTTAGCACGTTTGCTCTTAAATAAGCTGCGAACCCATCATCGCCGCACCAGTCTCGAATAACATCAAACGGCTGTATCTTCTTGCGCTCGTAATGGTCGCCGCCGATCTGGGTCATTCCATGTGTCCTTCTGCGTATAGGGTGCTTGTGCCACCGCTCTGGAACTTAGTCACTAGGTCTTGCAGGCGGGCGATAGTGGCTTGCTGCTCCTCGATGCGTTCCGCTGCCACCTGCTCCACCCAGTTTCCGCCTGAACGTATGCGTAGCAGGAAGCAAATGCGGTTATTGCTGACCTCTTTATTTTCCATGATCTGTCTCCCTCATTGGTTTAACTTGGTCGTATCCGGCAAGCCAGTCGCGGTGCTTGCGTCCATCCCGCTTGTGTCCGCTCATTGCTGCCTCTCGACCAGCTTGGAACTCTAGGATGTATTCAGGCCACCGCTCACTCATAGCTTTGACTACCATTAATAGTCTCCGTTCAATTTGCGAGTGTCGGCCCGCTCTCCATCTAGTGCGCGAGGGACATATGCAGCTTGCCTTGTGCCCCATTGTCGCATGGCCTTACCGCAATCCCAACACGGCGGAGGATCGCCAACGCCTTCAGATTGCGCTCCGCAGAAGCATGAAAACATCGCAACCGTCCGTGTCGCAGCGATAGAAGTGACTGGCTCACTCATCAATCAATTCCGGCACCGGAGCCATTTGCGCTGCTACCCAATCCCGGACGGCGTAAGCGCGAGCGTTAATCGCATCATCTTTGCTATCAAACAGCCCCATCATTCGTTGCTTTCCATGTTCTGAAAAATAAGCGCGCCATTTTTGTGATTTCTTGCAAAAACTAACGCCGATATGCCCGCTAGTATTTACACTTGAAACAGAACGATTGCGACAGTTTATGGTGCGATGAACATCTCGCAAATTACAGATTCTGTTGTCCGAGCGATTACGATTTATATGGTCAATTTCTTTGTCCGGAAGATCGCCATACATATAAAGCCACGCTAAACGATGAGCGGCATATTGCCTCCCCATAAACTTAATATACACATAGCCCTTATGGTGATTGCTAGTCCCAGCAACATCACCAATATTTACATTCGAAAACTTAGTTGTCTTTTTGTTCCAGCAAAAAACGCCAGTTTCAGGATCGTATGATAAATATTCCTTGAGAATACTTTGGGTCAAATCTTGTGACATTAATCACTCCATAATTTCTTCAGCAGCGGGCTTCATCTGCATAAGAACCCAATCGCGTATCGCATATGCTCCAGTTAAATACGGGCCATCGTCCTGCTCGCCATCGCGCATCTGGCGGATGAACTCCTCGTTGCCATGCGTCAGTGACACATAGTCTGCAACGATCTGCCTGATCTGTTCGTTGTCCATTTTCAACACCGCTTGTCTCCCTTAGTTGACCAAGGGCAAAGCACCCTTAGCATAGTTTCAATTTGACTGGCAAGATTAGTCGCGCTGCGAATCCCTATCTGCACCACGGCAGGCAACGTAAGTGGCAAGCAGGATGAAGAAGGTAACGAATACCTCAAACGGGATATAATCGCTCATGCTGCCACCTCCGAAAAGGTGAACTTAGCGCGATTGCCGTAGTGCTTGCGAGCGAACAGCTTAACCTTGCGGCCATCGTCGTCATAACGATAACCCGCATAATAATCTTGGCCGTTTACGGGAAGGCGCTTGAGGCCATAACCTTCGACGGCTTCCGAAACAGTGGCAAACTCAAGCGTGTAATCAATAATTGCCATTAGCTTTCTCCTTGCTGTTGAACCCCTTCTAAATCCATCCCGCATAGGTGTAAAGCACTTTATTCAATCGGGCAGTTTTTCGGTTATCTCAGGACCACCTTTGGCCTTCTGCCACCCGATAATATCGAACGCGCTCTCTCCATCCGGCCATTGCCGCCATCTCCATTTGCGGCTTTCAGTATTACGCACGACAAACCCACTACGGAAACGCACATCAACCAGTTCGTGAGGTGGCTTGCGTCCGCTATTCGCTGGCAAGTTCTAGCTGCTCTGCGTTGTAGATGTGGAGCGCGCCTGCGACTTCTAGCGTTGTGCATTCTACTACATACCGGCGCTGGCCCGAAAGTGTCCTAAAGGCCGACACCACGATACCGGGCCATGAGTAGCCCTTAACCTTGCGGACCTTATCGCCCACCACGAAATGCCTGTCTTGCGTCATGCCTGCTTCCTCGTGCATTCCATACATAAAGGCGGAGTATTCGTAATCACTTTTCATGGCGTTGGCTCCACCGATGCGCGGATTTCTTTAGCGATTGCTTTTGCGGTATTGGCGCAGCAATCGCTAATCAACCGCCTACCTTTCGCCTCCGCCACCCCCGCGAAATGCTCGGCGGTGGTCGCGGCGGCTGCTTGCTCGGCTGCAATGCGGTGGGCTGCAAGGTTCTGCACCACAAAGTGATCGTCATGCAGTCTCGCGCGGAACTCTTCGGCGGTAAAATCCCCAACGCACATAGTGGCTGCACGGTCCCGATCCGCCTGCGTAACTTCAATCTGTTCGCTCATGTCGCAGCCTTTCCGGTGAGTGTGGCAATTGCTGCTTCAAACTTAGGCAGATCGTCGCTTGCCATTTTTGCGATATGGGCGGGGACTTTGACCAACTGGCCTGCAACCAAAGCGACCATCCACGTTCACCCCAGCCTAAGTGCCGCGATCAACTCCGCATCGCCGGTTGGAACTGCGATGGGCGCGGCCATGAAGCCATGCGCCACCAGCGCGATCAGATAATCGCGTGTGGTTCGAGGCATATCTGCGGCTCCGATATGCGTGGCGATCTTTTCCATAGACTCTTCAATTGTGCATTTTGGCTCGTTCTCAGCCCGAATGGCGCGTTTCCAAATCTCTGCCTTAAAGGCTTCGACAATATCATTCTGCATCGGGCGTCTCCAAATGGCGGCGAACCCACGCCTCATAGGTTAGTTTGGGGTCGCCATCGAACGCGGCAAAAAGATCGAAAATCGCATCCTCTGCCGAGCAAAAGCCTTCGCCAGCCAACTCGGAAAGCGCGTCAACACAAGCGATCAAAGCCGCCCGCTGCGCCTTTGTCAGCCCCTTCGCCACCCGTTCCGCTTCATTCTGCATCGGTCGCTCCCAGCTTGGCGAGGATGGTGGATTGGATGGCAGTTTTGGCTCGACAAAAGCCTTCGTCTTGCTTGTCCCATCCACCTGCGCCGACAAAGGGAGACGGCACATCGCGCGTCGCCTCAGCCGCCTCCCTGATCCCCCGCGCATACCCCCGCGCTTCGGCACCCTCCACCAGCGCAGCGTTATCCGCCCGCAGCTTGGCGTTTTCGGCTTCGAGCATGGTGATGCGGTCGGCGGCTTCAGTGCAAGTGGCAACGTCAATAAACCTAACAAACTTGCCTTTGTCTCGCTCCATTGTTCGGCTGTGGCCGTGCAACCGCTCAACCAGATCATCATTCGCCATCACGCACCCACCTTCCGTGCAGCCCGCGCAGCCGCATAGCTGCCGTGCCAATCAATCATTGTTCCATCCTTCGCAAATGCGGGTTGCAATCGCGTTAGCTTTGTCCACCGCCTGTTTGTCGCCAAAGCCGCCCGGAACCCAGACATAGGCAACGGTCTGATGACTGTCGCCAAGCTGGATTTTGTGGCAGCATTCTTCCTCGCTCCACCGAGCCAAAGTGACGCGAAGCTTTTCGGGCAGTTCAGTCATTGCGCTGCTTCCTTCCGTGCAGCCCGTGCAGCCGCATAGCTGCCGTGCCGGTCGATCATAGCTTGCGTGATAAAGCCGCCACGCTCGGCCCATGTGCGGCCATCAAGGCCACGCAGCGGGTAAATGCTGTCAGGTGCGTTGCGCTTCTGCCCATAGGGCGCGATCTGTGCAATTTTAATCATGTGCAGTTTCTCCTTCTGCGTTAGTCCGGGCAAGCTAATTTGAGACCGCCATCATGTAAAGCCCTTTTTCAAATGTCGCAATCCAGAACCGCTTCCGCCTTATCCTTGAGAGGCCCAATATCTACGCCTGCCGCATCAAGGAAAAACAGAATGTCGTTTAAGACTGCCTCCAGCGCGATGTTGTGTCGGCTCATCATTCTCATATTTGTCGCCCAGTCTAGCAGCAGCGTATCCATCAGGTCAGCCGATGCTAGTTCAAGCTGGAGCAGCTTCTCAAGAGCATTGATGCGATGAAGCAGTTCATTGATCTGGGTCATTCATCCTTCATATCATTGCCGCCATCGTCTGTCATGTGGGCCAGCATCGCCTGTGCGCCTTGCAACAATAGCGGTGAGCCAATCTCCTCAATATGCCTCAGCCGGTAAAAGCGATTCGCGTAATCAAACTGCCTTGGTCGCGTCACCTCTAGGCACTCACGGATTGTCGGGAAGAACGTGCATCGCTCTTTCAATTCATCCGTGAGAGCTTCCAAGCCAGCAGGTGATAGGTGGCACAGCGACTTGTAGTAATCCGCTATCAGCCATTTCTCTGCCTGCACATCTCCCCGATCCGCTCGCTTGAACAATGCCTCCCAGCGCCGGAAGGTTTGCAGGAAGTGCCGCTTGTGAGCAATCTCCTCAGTCAAGGAAATCGATTCCCTCGTCGATTGCTCTTGCAAGGCTGCTACGGCGGTCTGTGCTGCTTTTGCTATGTCGGTTGCCATTTGTTTCTCCCTTCACCCATTCGGCATTAAAACCAATCCAGTTTTTCGTGACAGCCTTCGTCAACGCATCCTCAATGGTCCATCCCGCAAGTTCGGCCTCTTTGATTATGGCCTTCATGGCGGTTTGCGTTAGCGGGCTTTTCTTTGCCTTCCGGACAGCCAAGAAATCATTCCAGACCTGATCAGATACATCATCAGGCTTCGATACCAATTTCCCCTTGGGGGGGCTTGGGGGGGATATATTTGGTTCTTGGTTTATGGTTATTGGTTTATGGTTATTGGTTGGTTGAACGTCTGTTGAACGTCCGTTGAGCCGCCGTTGAGCGGACGCTTTACCAGCGTTGGATGCCTTTGTTGATTTATCACGGAAATGTAGGATTTCGCGGCTCGCTCGCTCATTGATCCATCCATCGCTGGTAAGGACAAAGAAGTCTGCAAGAACCTGCTCAACCTCTGGCAAACAGTCGCGCATACCGATCAGTCTGGCGATCTGTATCGGGCAATCTGGCAGCGGTTCTTCGCGCAAATAATATGCGTCGAGCATCCTGCGATAAGCCAAGTCCTCCATCAAAGTGAGGTGGCGCGTGTGGCTGGCGTAATCGCCAATGTTGAATTGGAAATAGTGCATCGCACTTACTCCGAAGGCAGGCGCTTGAAGTCACCGCACCAATCAGAGGCAACCACCGAAGGCCAAAGGCCCACACCGCTGTTTGCATCCCGATATGGTGGGCGCTTCCTGCAAACAATGACCGACGTGGTATCATCGAAGAAACGACAATTTTCGCAGATGCGCGCCACCACATCATCGAACGAGATGTGTTGCGGCTTCGGTGTCATAATGGTAAGAGTTTTGCGATTCATGCGAGTTCCTTTCGCGTGTGGGCTAGGATGAGCGCTTTCCACTTCGCTCCCTAGCCCAACTGTTTAAACCATCACCCGCAAAGTGTAAAGCGAACCAGCCCGATTGCGTTCTGGCTGCGTTCCGCTATAACTATGCGCGGCACGTCTCTCCTTCCGTGCTACTTGGCCGGGTTGAGCAGGTCCGCAATCTCTGCTCCCCGGCCATTTTTTCCAGCTTGCTTCAGGCGCACCACGCGATTCATCCGCTCCTTATGAGTGCGGATGCCATATAGGACAGTCGAGTGGTCGCGGTTCATCAATCGCCCGATCTGGGTCGATGAAAGCCCAACCTTCTGCAACGCAAAGAAGCAGGCTTGGCGGGCATAGACGTAATCGTGAATCCTAGAATTGCCCAAGACCTCCGCGACAGAAACGCCATACTCGGCGCAAATCTGGTCAATTACGTCCATGTATTCTTCCCGGCGCAGTGCGTAGATCGGTCGTCCGCAACCAGTGCAGATGTTATCAAAGTGCATTTTAAATCTCCCTCAAGGTATATTCTGGATATAGCGCGATAAATATAGCGGCTCGCAAAGGCCAGTCTCTAGCCGCAAAGCCTTTGACCTCCTCGCATATCAGCTTGCCGCCATCGCGGTATTCAAAGTCAGAGCGATAACCAACACGCCTGCCATTCCGATGCTTGATCTGCTGGCCGTTGATCGTGAACCAGAACTGCGGTTGCAGCACTAGGTCAGTAATCAAGCCATCGTTCTGCATCTGGTGAAGCACACCGCAGCGAGCGGCCTCCTTTTTGCTGTCATGCACATGGCCGACAGTGCAGGTGGTTTTTTTCGCTCCGAACTTGTTACGCTTGAACATTAGACTTGGCTCGCTTCTCAGCCACCAGCGCATCAAGCGCAAACTGGACCGCAAGGAACTTGTCTAGGCTAGGTGTGCTTTTGCCGTGCCGCCAGTTGCTCAAAGTCACGCGAGTCACCCCGGATGCCTTAGCCAATGCCAGCCCACTGATGTTGTATTCACCCATCTGGGCGTAGATGCGGCCAATGGCCTTTTCGACTTCAATCATGCAAAATGCTCCTCTGTTTGCAATTTGCGCTTTACAGGCTGAAAATGAGCTTGTAAAGATATTTGCGAAGGAGACGACAAATGAAGCTAAAAGATTGCACCATGTGCGGTTGCGCGCTTACCGATATGTTTGCCTGCGCTGCTTGTGATGCGGCAGATGCGGTTATTGCAGCAGGAGGCGCATTGCCGCACTACCAAGAGGCACTTGCAGTGCAGATAGGGAATGTGCTTGCACAGCGTGATTGGTGCGCTAAACCGATCAACCTAGACCATATGTTTCCCGGCGTGAATTTCCCACGCTTTCGTTAAGGAGAGAATGAATGTCCGTTTATGCTAAACTCAACAAGGCTCGCGTGAAGTTTCACGATCTGCCGCTCAAGAAGTCCGGCCACAACAAGTTTGCTGGCTATCGCTATTTTGAACTAGGCGACTTCCTAGTGCCAGCCCTTAAGATTTGTGATGAGGTAGGCATTGCTTGCTCAATTAGTCTGAGCAGCAGCGATGCCACCATGCGGATTGTGGATGTGGAGGATGGCTCAACCATCATCCTCAACACTCCGCTTGCTGATGCCAGCACTAAGGGCCAGCTTCCGATTCAGTCGCTAGGTTCACAGCATACCTATTGCCGCCGCTACCTCTGGATGCTCGCACTTGAGATTGTCGAGCATGACGCAATCGACGCAGTAGCTGGCAACGTAGAGCCTTCCGCACTTGCTGGCCTTGATGCCGATCAACTGGCTTTCATTGAGGCGCTGATTGAACAGACCAGCACCGACAAGGTTGCGCTCTGCAAGCATTACAAGGTGAAGCAACTGGCCGACATGACTGCCGAGCAATATGCGGCTGCGGTGAAGGTTCTGGGCAAGAAGGCGCTAGCAGCATGAGCGAGGATATTGCACAACGCAGCCCAGAGTGGTTTGCAGCACGATGCGGCAGTTTGGGTGCGTCCCAGATTGCTGATGCTGTCGCAGTGGGCAAGGATGGCAAGACGCAAGGTGCCACCAGCGCCAACCTGCGAGCCAAGCTGGTCGTGGAGCGGCTTACTGGCGTTCAGGAGGATGGCTTCAAGAACTCCGCTATGCAGTGGGGCGTAGATAACGAGGAGGGCGCTAGGATGGCTTACGAGGCGCTCACAGGCGACTTCGTAACCGAGACCGGCCTGCACAAGCACCCGTTCATTGAGGGCACTCACGCCAGCCCTGACGGGCTTGTTGGCAGCGATGGCCTGTTGGAGATCAAGTGTCCAAACAGCGCCACGCATATTGAGACAATCAAGACCGCCAAGATTGCGACCAAATACGTTTACCAGATGCAATGGCAAATGCTGTGCGCTGACCGGGAGTGGTGCGACTTTGTGAGTTACGATCCACGGATGCCTGAGGGATTGCGGCTCTGGATCAAGCGGGTCGAGCGTGACGACACCAAGATTGCGGAACTAGAGGAGAAGGTTTTCGCTTTCCTCGCAGGCGTTGCCAGCGATGTTTCAATTCTCAAGCAACTAGGAGAGACACTTTGACACAGAACGAGAGATTGCTTGCCCACTTTCAGGAGGGGCGCACCATCCAGCCGATGCAGGCATGGCATAACCTTGGCATCTATCGGCTAGGCTCGCGCATCCATGATCTGCGAAAGGCGGGCCATAATATTAAACGGGACTGGGTGACTGTCTATAACCGATGGGGCGAGGAGTGCCGAGTTGCGGAATATACGATGGAGAAAGCCGATGCGTGATTATCTGACAATCAGCATCAATGTTGATTCCGGCGAGGCAGACCTAACGTCAGCAAGCCGCGAATATATTGATGCCATGATCGAGAGCGCAGACTTATGGGATTATGATGTTCTCAGCGATATGGCGAATATCTTTACCAATGCGTTTGAGGCTTGCCGCACGAAATACGATGATGCTGGCAAACTGCTTTTTGAACGAGCAGAACTAGCTAGGGAGCAGGTCAATGCTACCCAAGCGCATACCTAAGCCAGCAAAGCGGGAGAGTCGTTGGCGCTCTCCCGCCCACTGCAACTTTGTCCGAGACCATGCTTGCAGCGTATGCGGGTCAACTGCCGCCATTGAGGTTGCTCATGTTCGCATAGGCACCGGAACCGGCATGGCGCAAAAGCCGGATGACTGGAACACAGTGAGCCTCTGCCGGGAATGTCACGCAAGCCAGCACCATGTTGGCGAGCGGACATTCTGGACAGCGGCTAAGATTGATCCGCATGATCTTGCGAGTCAGTTTGCTAAGGCCAGCCCCAAGGCGCGTGAAATAGCGGATACAAAACGGGAGCGGGAAAGGTGAGCGAGACACCACCCCTCCTGTTCCGTAAGCATCTAGGCGCACTGCGGCCAGCTAATCCAGCAGCGGAAAAGGCGATTGCGGCCATTGATGGCAACAGCCCTATCCGGGTCGAGATCAAGCAGACAAGGGGCAATCAGGGGCGGATGGCTATCTACTGGATTGTGCTTGCCAAGGCTGCTGAGGCGCTTACAGACGTTTGCGAAGGCGATGCCTTAGATGATGAGATGCTGCACCAAGTCCTGAAGGATAGGCGCAAACTCTACACGACTACCAAGCTGCCTAGCGGTGAGGTGCTGAAGAACTACCGATCAATTGGTTTTGCCAAGATGACCGAGAACGAAAGAGCGGCCTATGTTGATTGGGCCTTTCAAACCCTAGCCAAATGGTTAGGATGCAGTGTCGATGATTTGACGAAGGAATGAGATAATGGAAAACACAGATGACCGCCTGCGCTTGTTGATCGAACGCATTGAGCGATTGGCAGAGGAGCGTAAGGGAATCCAAGACGACATTAAGGATGTTTACGGCGAGGCCAAGGCAGTCGGATACGATCCAAAGATTCTGCGCGAAGTGATTAAGCTGCGGAAGATGCGGCCCGATCAGCGTCAGGAAATGGAAGCCGTGCTTGAGGTCTACATGAGCGCCCTCGGCATGGCTTAACAGTTACCCCTCCTCGACTTTCAAACAGCGGACAAGGCGCGCCGCTGCGAAGCCCAGACACCAGCAGGATCAACTGGAGCGAGGTAAGGGGTCATTTTCACACTCTGGGAATGTTTGGGAAGCGTCCACTTTTAATAGGAGAATTGGAATGTTGAATCTATCACTAGCTGGCAACGTAGGACGCGATGCCGCTTATAAGCAGACACAGAACGGGCAGGAACTCTGCTCCTTCCCGGTAGCCGTCAATGTTGGCTTCGGTGACAGCAAGACCACCATCTGGGTCGATGTTACCAAGTGGGGCAAAGGCGCTCGTGGCCTGTCTGGTCTATTGATGAAGGGCAGCAAGGTTGCAGTGACCGGGCAAATGTCTACCCGCGAGCATGAAGGCAAAACCTACATCCAGTGCAACGCCAGCGATGTTACCATCATGGGCGCAACAGGCGGTGAAGGTCGAGCAGCAGCCGATCCGTATAACCAAGAGCGCCACAAGGCTTTTAATGCTGACAACGCCACGCCAGTCGATCTTGATGACGAGATTCCGTTCTAATGGCAAATATCCCCTATGCCGAGATGAAGCGGGTCGTTCTCAAGTTTCACGATGCCGACACCATCGCTGCCCACTTCAATTGTGAGAGGCGGGCAGCGATGAATATGATTTTGCTAGTTGAGAGCGAGACAGGCAAATCGCTAACACGCAGCGCCCAGCCTGAAACGCCAGTCATCACTAAGCCCAAGTTGCAGAAGTTTGATCCGCGCAACGAGAAGCTGGACTGGTCATATGAGAAGGAAAAGCAGATGATGGCGCAAGGCAGCTACCAGCTAATCTGCGCCATGCTCAGGGCCGGGCAACATCGACTAACGCCAGAGATGGCCGACAAGATGAAGCAACAAGTCGGCCTGCAATTCCGGTTTGACGTATAATGAGAAAGGCGGGCTTAACGGCTCGCCTTTTTTATTCTGGGGCTTCGTCAGCCGCCGGAGCATCCTCAAGAACTACCTCGACAGGTGCGCTCTTGGTGCGCTTGGCCTTCTTGGCTTGCAGTGCAGCTTCACGCAGCGGAACGCCTGCTCGGATTAGATCAGCAATTGAACGCATAAAACCTCCATTGGATGCGGGCCTTATACAACAATCCAGAAAAATGCACAAAGGTGGCAAGAGGGCTTTACATATGGATTGGGTTCGATTAATAAAATCTAACACGAAGGGGAAACGATCATGGAAAAGACAATTCGCAGCAACGGCAAATGGTCCAAGATTAGCGGCAAGCGTGGCGCTTGGAATTGTGCAAAGGGATGGGAGGGCCAACTCAATGCTGCAAGGCTTCTGCGCTACCCTACAAAAGAAGGCGCAATGATTGCCGCGCAGAATTGGTTAAAAGATTAACAGAAACACGGAGGGGCTTCGGCCCCTCCACCTATATGGGAGAACCACAATGATTGCATCGTTTGAATATGAACTCACCCGCGAGGATGACTGCTTCTACCTAGAGGTGATCTACAGCGCGGCGGTTTACGATGGTGAGTATGATGCGGAACTGATCTCAGTCACGCTGGATGGCGTGGCATTTGATACCAGCGTTGCTGAAGATAACGAGATCATGGCTGCTGCATATGAGCAGATCGCCACCGAGTTTGAGGATTATGAAATGTCTCGCGGTGAGTATCTAAACGATATGCGCGAAGATCGTTAATCCGCCGCAATGGCTCGCTGCCAAGCATCCACCGTCATGCGATGCTTGACAGCGCAGTCAGCATAAGCGGTCAGAATACCCATCTCCCAGATCACCCGCTCAGGATCGAGCAAGGGGCTTGGCAGTGGCGCTAGTAGCGGGCAGTCACTCGCTAGGTTCGCCGGAGGCGCTGGCATTGGCGGAATCGAGATGCTCTTGGAGCAAGCCGATAACGCGAACATCAGGCTCACAAGCAACACTAGGGGCAGGCACCTCACGATAAACCAAACGCACTTCGCGCTCCACTGCGGCTCCCGTGTCATAGGTTGCAGTGCGGACCTCTTCATAGGTTGCGGCTTGCTGATCCACTTCATCTTGTGCCTCTTGCTGCCGCTTTGCGGCCTGTTCTAGTGCATTGGCTAGTGCAGCATCGCACCGCCAGTCGCGCACCTTATAGCCTCCAGTAGCGCCAAGCAAAAGAGCACCACCAGCAACATAGAGAAAAGCTGGATTAGGAATCATCATCGGTCACGCCTTTGATCTTGCCATACTCACGCACCGCAAACGCAGCAGCGGTAGCGGTCACCAGCAAGGACAGGCCAGTCAGATCGGTCGGCATCTGGCCGTGCGCTATCAGCATAACCAGCGGAATCACTACGCCATGAACCGCCATTGTCCCGGCGATCCAAATGCAGGTAGCAGGTCGCCACCAGCGCCTGATAAAAGCTAGGGCGCGTTTCTCTAGGGTCATTTGGCAACCTTCAATGCAGCAATACGAACATCCTGCACCCGCTTGAGCCAGCCGCGACCAAACGTGCCAAAGGTTTTCAGCTTGCGATAATAGGCCTCGCGCAAATCCTGAAAGCGATTCACAGCGTGAGCCAGATCATGCGTCCGCACATACTGCTGCAACTGGCGCAGCGTAGCAGGCCCGATCTTGCCATCAGCAACAGCGCCAACCATAAGCTGGAGATACCGGGCGGAACGATTAGGGCCAGCGTTAACCGCGAAGTCAAAGGCGCACAGATCAATGCCCGCAGGCAGGTCATCGCCCTTCACAGCGTCCCAATACTGAACCTTGTAGAGCGTCTTAACGTGCTGGGCAGTCAGGCCACGCATGATGGCTTCAGATACAGGATGGCCCACCCATGCCTCATAGACACGCTGCGTCACGCCTAGATTGGTTCTGCCGCCGGGGTCGCGAGGATGGTTAACATACCCGCCCTCGTGCTTGAGAATCTCAGCTAGGCAGCGGTCGAAATTACCCTTTGCCATCTCATGCGCCCACTTTCATTTTAAAGGCGGTCCAGAGGATGCCGACAGCAACAACTGCACCAGACAGCCACTTAATGAACGCAACTACACCAGAGGCTGTTTTCCAAGCATCGACAAGACCAGCAACGGCCTTTGTCAGAGTATGCACCTCATCTTTAAGGTCGCTCACTTCTTTTTGCAGCAAAGCCATTTCAACTTCTGGGGGCAATTCTGACATATGAAAACCTATAAAGCAGAAAGTGGCACAGACTTATTCTCTATAGCATAAAACGTGCCAATTGCTATTTCATGACGCAATATGGTTGCGCTCTATCCCGATGGTTGTTCAATCATCGCAATGCCACAGCGGATGCGAGTGACCTCACCCCACTCCTTGTGATAGATGATGGCCTTCATATCTCTGGCCGATCTATAGCCTGCGTGTTTATGCCAAGCATCATTAGCCGCCAGCGTCCTGTGCGTCTCAACTGTCACACCGGGATGATCTTTTAGCTGGTCGTGGTGGAAGTGTCCGCAATGCCAAACACGGAACTTAGCAGCAGCCCACTCCTCTGGAACATCAGTCGCCATAATCAGAGGCAAGTCGTTTAGCTTTGCTCCGTCACCATGCGTCGAGCCGATCAGAACCTTGCCGAAGCGGTGGTAGTAGAAGCTGCTAGGCGAAGTCTCCACCTGCACCCGTGGTTCATTATGGAACCAGCCTTGCAGCGCCAGCGTCAGCATCCCAGCCTGATGCGGGTCGTGGTTGCCTCGGTTGTTCCGAACGATAACCTTCTCGTGCTTCTCAAGCAGCCGCCTGATGCAACGCACCATCGCGCCAATGCCAATGGCAGCGATCTTGTCGAACCGCCCATCTACATCGAGCGTAGCACCAGAACGAGGTGTCCTGTTGGTCCCGTTGTCTGCGTGGAAGAAGTCACCAAGGTTCAGCAGCAACGCAGTTTGCGATGCCGGGCCAGATATAGCCAGCCGGTCAACAGCATCATAGGTCAACTGCTCTGCAACCTTGAGATCGAAATTAGCGCCCACTTCAGCCGCCCAAGTCAGCAGACCAAAGTGCGGGTCGCCCATTGGAATCACAGTGAGCAAATCAGCGTCACAGGACAGCGGTGCGGTGATAGGTGGTAAGCAGCCCTTAGACTGCTCCAGAACCTTCCCTATGGCCTCCAGAAGGGCTTGCTCGGCCCTCTCATGGTCAAGGTTGGACTTTACCCATTGAGCCTTAACATTGCCCTCACCGTCATACAGCGTGGAAACGCCCTTGAGGTAATGGTTCTCAGGCAACTCAAAAGCAACAGATGCGTTATTCCCGCCATGCCCGGACAGGCCATGCTTTGTGGCCCAAGACTTGAAGGTCCCGTAATTGAGTCCCAGCGCATCAGCGGCCTCGCTCAAGACACCATTGGCATCCTGATACGCCTTTAATCGGCGCGCGTGTTCGCTATCTTTAATTGGTGGTGTAGGCATCGGGCATCTCTCTTATTGAGTCTGCCGCATGATGTTACACACCTACGGCAATGAAGAACGCTGTAACACTAGAACCGAAAGCATTATAAACCGAGAATCCTGTCGTAGTGCAGTCCCTTACGTGCGGCATATTATCGCCACCGCTTGCAGGTCCGCCAGACACAACTGCTACACTAAAGGTAGACAGAGAGATAGATGCGTTGGTCGTGCTGTAGTTATAGGTTGTCGTGGTGTTGCCAGCGGCACTGAACGAACCCCAGATAACGTGCAGGCCATTGCTCAGTTCAACATAGCCCTGCGAGGTCAGTTCAGAGCCAGTCACACCCAATCCACCAAGAGCAGCAAGGGCAGTCGCCGCAGTGCTGTTTCCAGTGCCGCCATTGGCTATAGCAAGAACTGTGCCAGACCAGTTGCTATTGTTAATCGTGGAGGCAGTAGCAAGCGAGCCAAGCCCAAGACCAGTGCGAGCAGTTGCTTGCGTAGTGCCGCCTGTCCCGCCCTTAGTGACTGGCAAGGTGCTGCTGATCGTGGTGGCAGTTGTCGCATTGGTCGCGTTCGTTGCGTTAGTTGCGGTCGCTGCGTTCCCGGTCACGCTCACGGGCCAAGTGCCAGAAGCGTTTACGCCATCAGCGCGAGCCATCTGCCTGCCGCCAACGGTGCCGCCGTTGTGAACCCGGATGCTGTCGTTCGTAGTATCAACAGTGACCTCGCCAACCACGCCAGTAAACGAAGCGTGTTCTGCGGCAGTGCCACGACGAATCTTTACCTGCTTGCTCATACAATCGAACCCCAGTCATCGGTAGAAGTGTAAGTGATAGTGATTAGCGACCAATCTTCGGTGCCAGAAAGTGCGGCAGTAACATATTCTGCAAGGTCGTTCAAAAGGAACGCGAACGCCCGCACAGAACTGTAGAAGCTAAACGCTGCTGAATTGAACGCTGTCGGAGTATCCAGCCGCAAAGGTGTAGGCGCAACGCTTGAGATAACCGGGCGGGTAGGATCGACCACAACTGGCGCAGCCGGGTCTACATAGCCGTCAATGTAAGCGCCAACAGCATTGGCATCAGAGACAAATGCGGCATAGCTGCCAAACATTGCATCAATGGCAATGATCAGGTCATAGCCTGTTAGGGGCGGGTTAGTCGGTGCCTCAGCAGGGAAGCTATCAATAACCACCGGAGAGCCGCCAGAAGGTGCCGAGGTGATTAAGCCCCAATCGTTCACACCAAACTTGGCCGCATTAAGATAGACTGCAATGTCGTTGCACTCATCCTCTAGCGCCAACTGTGCATCAAGGAAGTCTAGGCTCTCCGAAAAGAAGTTGGCCGGATCACCTATGCGCGAAGGTGCCGCCGGGAGCGTAGTGATAACAGGGACGGCCATCAGATAAGCCCCTCAACTGTGAGACTGCAACTAGAGATGCTTGGATTGCTTAGCACCACACTAAAGTCCCGGTAATAACCAAACACAATCGTTTCCGATCTATTCGGATCGCCAATATAGACCGCAGGAGTGGCCCGAACGCTGGACAGGAACCGAGTGAACACGCTGACTTCCTGCGTCTCGACAGTCAGATCATATTCTGCCCGCTTGCTGAAGGGGCGCTGCACAATAGTGACATTGCCGAACGCATCGGTGTTCTTGACCGAGTAATCCTTGATGCCAACGGTAGTGCCGAAGTTGGTAACTGCCAGCGCAGTTTGGATTCCCAGCACCGCCTCTGTGCAGGTCGCAGTGCCAGCACCAGCATCAATGATCAGGTTGTATGTCGCGTTTGCGTAATAAGGAATATCAAGAAACGCGATCTCCGATTGCTCTTGCAATGGCAGAGGTGCAAAGAAATACGTGTAAAAGGTAGTAACATTAGAATAGTCTGCCAGCGTAATAGTCTCATCATAGACTACCGCGCTCGTGCTATCTTCAATGATAAGCTGAACAGTCGCAGCTTCAACGCCAAACAATACGATAGCATTATAAGGCGTGTCAGGCGTTATCGTTACGTCAATGCTGCCGCTATTGCTCGTGCCGCTACCAACCGTCTGATCGAACATCCGATAGCGATTGGTGGCGCTTACAAACAGCCAAGTAGGAGGATTCGCCTCAGCACCTACATCAGGCTGTGCGGTCGTGGTCGCTATGGCTTCCCAAATCTTGTGGTCATAGATTACCCGGTTGCCAGTCGAGTATGTGCCAGCCGCCCATGCAGCATAGTCGGTCTCAGGAACATTGGTAGAAGTTAGCTTGGCAGGGGTAATCGTATCGGGCTTAATAATAATCACTGCTCAACTCCCGAATGTCAGGCTGTCCGTCACCATCCCAGCGATCAAGCAGGTTATAGGTCGCGCCAGTGTTCTTGGCGATAGCATAGAGGCCGTCTGCCATGATTCCCGTCAATTGCGCCGTAGTGTCAGAGGATGCGCCAGCGATAACAGAACTGCCCGTCTGGTTCGCATCAAACACTGGCAAGCTGCTGCTAGTCTGAGCGCCACCGCCAAGCGTTTGGTTAAGCGTATCAAGACCGCTGTTGAGATTGATAAGTTGCTCCAACTGGGCATCAAGCAAATCAATCTGCTGCTGCGCTGCGTCGATCTGCTCGCCTGCTGCTGCGATACCTTGGTCAACATAGGATGCAACAAGCGCCACATCCTTCTGGTATTCAAACAGCGAACCAGCGCGAGCCATGCTGGCGGTCAGGAAGGTTTCGGAAACACCCTGAAGCTGGCCCAGCGCAGTAGCGTCACCTGTTGAGGCAAGGCCACCAACACGCATCAGATCAAGCAGTGCAGTCCGATAGCTTGCAACGCCCGCATCGGCCTTAAACAGGCTCTCACGGAAGTCCTTCAGGCTATCTGAGAACGCTTGCATCGTGTCGATGGTCTTTTGCAGCGAGTCCACTTCCTTATCGCGCGCCGCAGTGTAATCCTCAATGGCGTAAATCTGCTGGAGAATGGCCTTCTCAGCGTCAGTAGCCGCAGCAAGTTCCATCTGCCGGGCAAGAGCCAAGGATGCCGCAGAATCGCCTGAAGCGTCATACAGGCGGATCATCAAATCGTTAATGCGCCGTTGTGCATCAAGTGCAGCCTGAGCCGTGGCGGTAACGATAGCCTGCTGCTCAATGGCGTAAAGCTGCTGGAGTGCCGCATATTCTTCCAGCGATGCGCCTGCCTCGTCAAAGATCACCTTTAGCTTGGCGAACTCCTCATCCAGCTTCTGCATGGAATAAGCGAGCGGATCAGTCTTTTCGAGCAGGCGGTCAAACACGCTCTCAAAGAGAACCGACTTCTCAATAGCAGCTTGCAGGTCGTTACCAGCAGCGAGCAGGCGTTGGGTACTTTCCCGGATGCCGGTGATGACACCCTTTTCCAGAGCCAGCTTCATAGCATAGGCAATGGCTTCTTCCTCGGTCTCAAACTTAATCATACCTTTTGTGCGACCAAGGCCGAGCGGGTCAACACGGAAGCTACTGCCACGCTGGCCGATGCTGATCTTCATGCCAGCGAGCAGTTCGCCACCCAGAGCGTCTGCAATGTCCTGCAATCCCTTAATGAGACTATCGGCCATGCCGGTAGCGACCTTCTTTAGAGATTCGTTCCCAGTGACAGTAGAACGGACCTCATTGGAGGACATTATCTCAATTGTGGCAGACGCTTTCTTAACGCCCTTAATCATGCCGCCCAAAGTGCTGCCAAGGAAGCCGCCAACAAGCGAACCAATAACCGGGCCAACGCCGGGAATGGCACTACCAATCGCTGCACCGGCAGCGCCGCCGATCTGGCCGCCCATCTGTGATGACGGCAAACCAGCAGCCTTCGCCATGCTAGCAACAGCAGCGCCAGCTTGTGCGCCTTGCGATACCTCCGCCATGCTAGATGTAAGCGACTGCAATACGCTATCCAGCCCTTGCTTAATGGTATTAAACAATGCGGGGAACGAATCCTTCAGCGTATTAAGGAATCCGCCAATCTTGCCTTTTGTGCCGAATATATCGTCAAGCAGCCCGCCCATATCCTCAAGCTGCTTATTAAGCCGCTCCGCCTCCTTGCGGTCGTCCTCAAGCCCGCCTTCTTGTCTTGCAGCAGCCCGCTTTGCCTCAAAATACGCCAGCCAAGAATGACCTAACAAAAGCATCTGCTCTGTGGTCAGCGATGCCATCAGGGCTTCTTGCTCAAGATCAATGGCCGTCAGTTCACGCTCGGCGGTGGGCAGGCCGCGCAGCATCTGCTCCTCAAATAAGGCAGCGTTTAGTCGATCAAGTTCTTTAACGCTGTTGGCGATGGATTGATCTGATTCCCGCTGCGCCTGCAACCGAGCCTCATTTGTGATAGCCTCCTCGCGCGCCTGATTGGCACGATCAATAGCCTCACGCTCCGCATCGGTTCGCGCCGCCACCATTTGCAATTCGACTTCATGTTGCCGAAGTTGCGAATTAGACATTCCAATGCGGATCGTTTCTTCTTTAAGTGCATCAATGAAGTTTTTGGTGCTTTCGGTTTGCCGTTCTCTCTCACGCTGCTCATCAGTGATTGCCTTGGTGCGCTCACGGGTTGCAGCAGCGCCTGTGCTATCATTTTCCAAATCATTTAATTGCTGTTGGAGCGTAATCATTTGCGCCATGGCATCAGTTGAGCCAGTGGTTCTATAGACCTCCCTTAAATCGTTGATCGTCGAAGTCAGAGATTCGACCTGCGCGTCTTGTGCGCTCATAGATGCAGTCAATCGAGTGGCATCAAATGCAGCGGTGTTACTGGCCTTTTGCAATTCGGTTAAGGCTGTTGTTTGGCTAACAATCTCGTTTCTTGTGCGCCGCATTTCTCGGCTATACGCCTGCGCTTCTTCCGGCGACATTGGCCCGATTTGAGTATCAGCACTCAATCTCTGCAATCTTGCGACATTGCTTGCAAGTTCTGCCGTTTGATTGGCTATATTAATTTCAACAGTTCGCCTCATCGCCGCGATGGATTGCAACGCCGTCTGCTCAACTTCCCGATTGCTCTGAGCCAAAGCCATGTTGGCTTCTGTCAGTTTATCCGCTGCTATGGCGGTGTAGTCGATTTGATCTTCCAGCAAATTAAGAGTTCGCGTTGTATCCTCAGCAGCCGCATCAGTCTCAAATAGCTTCCCAAGCAGTGGCCCCAACGCCATGACTGCCACAGTTAAAGCGATACCCCAAGGCCCACCAAGGAAAGCCGCAAACTTAGATGTGCCGCCAGCAGCCAATTGCACGGCCTGCGTTATCTGGCCGATCTGACTAGCAAAGATTTGCGAAGGACGCGCACCCAGCGAATACATGGTGCTAATGTCACCGATCTGATAACCAAGCTGCTGGAAGCCTTGGCGCTGCATACCAGCAACGCCAGTCAATTGACCCATCGCGCCGCCAGCACGTTGAGCATTGCGCTCCGCTATAATCAATTCAGCACCAACACGCCGCATCTCTGCCGCCAAAGCAGCAGTAGGAGCAGCCGCCGCAGCCATACGAACCTCAATAGCCTTGATCTGGAGCGCGCTCTTGCCGACCATAGCAAGTTCGCGCTCCATGTTATTGATGTAGCGGGTCGCATCAATAATCGGCTTATTCGAGGTTGCGACAGCAGTTGCCAGCCGTGCGTTTGATTGAGCGAGGCGGTCAACGCTAGTAGTTGTTTTTGTGGCAGCAGTAGACAAGCCATCGAGATCAGTAGTGGCCTTGCGGGTGTCCCTACTGTCAACAGCAATCTTGAGTGAAGCCAAATCTGCCACAGAGAACCTCGCTTATAGCTTGGCCCCTTATGGCCTAAAACCACTCAAAAGTCTATGGACCGCGCTTGGTGGCGTTGAACTTGTCAGCCCAGTCACTCATGGCGTTGCTTATACGCTGGCGCTGTTCCTCTTTAAGTTCTTCCGCTGGTGGCGTGTATGGCGGCAGCGCACTAGCCTCGCGACCATTCATTGAGGCAGCAGCATAGACTTGCGAGAGGCTGCGGATCGTTTGCGCCTCCCATGCAGTCAGGCTGATTCCTGAATTAAACTGCCAAGCGGCTATATCCAATTCATCAATGCCAACAACGCCACCCATCCCGGCAACCTTGGTGGGGCCAATCTCCAGCATAATATTGATCAGATGCATCCCACCATCAAGCGGAGGCATTGAGACGACGCGCGTCTTATAGCGTGGCTGCTTGGCCTTTTCAGGGACCGTATGCAGCCACGCCATTTGCCTCACATAAAGAGAAAGGCTGTCAGATAACTCAGCGAAAGAAATGGGCGCGATTGGAAACGAACTCCTGCGCCTGCTCCCTGATCCACTTCCACTCAGTATAGACAGTGCGGCAGTTGTCAGGCGTTGCCTCTAGAGGATAGAGGATGCCGTCCGCATCTTTCATCTCAAAGCCAGTCCAGCCAACAGTAAGCGCCACAAGTTCGTCAACCGTGTCAGGGTCGATCTGCTCCGCCTTGTAGTCGATAGCCTTCTTGCCCTTGCTCAACCGCGACAGAAGCGCCTGCTGCTTCTTCAGGGTAATCTTGCGGTAGGCCGCACTATCATGGCCCATCAGTGTAATAGTCATGCCCGGTATCGCTTCTTCACTGTTAGGGTGAACAAGTTCAAGAACAGCGCCCTCATCTGCCAGCGCAGGCTTTAATGAATTAAGGTCCATTGGAAAGCATCCTCGCGCATCCAATAAAAAACGGGCCTGCTGATAGGGGATGCACCTACCAACAAGCCCGCTCTCTATACCCGCGCTTCCAATCGCGGACAATATAGCTGGATTAGTCAGTCTTGATGATGCTGTTGTCGATCTCAAGCGTAACTTCAGCCATCGTAATGCTATCAGCATTAGCAATGTTGGTCTTGTAAGACATGACCTGAGCCGTGAAATACTGAATCTGACCATCGACCAGTTCGACCTTAACCGAAACAGTCGCGTCCGAACCAGCAACAGCATCAGCCTTTGCGATAAGAACAGCCTGCCCGGTGTCGCTCAGGGATACAGCCATAGTCAGCGTAACCGAACCATAGTTGATCGAGCCACGACGCTTGGCGACAATGCCGGTAGCCAGCGGCGTGTGCGTAGCGAGAGCAGCTTCCGCACCGAAGGCGGGCAGTTCAGCCAGTTCACCGCAGGGTGCCCAAGTCAGGGCAGCAAAGCCGGTCGTGTCGTAAGTAGCAGGCGCTTGGTCGTCTACAGAAACGATAGTGCCAACGGATGAAAAAATATCGGACATTACAAAAACTCCATTGCTGATCAGCGACACGCTTTTAGCACAAAGCGGTCACTGCAACAAATTAGAGCTTGGCGGCAAGTTGCTTTGCTCGCTCGATGCTATAACGAATCCAGCCAGACTTAGATTGATTGGAAAAGCCCGATGTTGTTTTAGGCCCATTGGCTGAACCCGGCGGATTTCCATACATCCCATATTCTAGAACGCTAATGTATGGCAGGTTGTTAGTAATATAAAAAATGTTCCCCGGCGCTTGCTCTGTTGCGCGGCCTTCCTCTTTGATTGTCCCGCGACCAACCTTGTCGCGCCGAGAGGTCGCAGTGATAACCGGAGAATTGATGCTGGCCTGCCAATTGCCGCGAGCGCGCCCAGTATCGACTGGCGTTCCCATAACGAGATCAGTCAGCAAGGTCAGGCAAATAAACTTAACCTGCTCCTCGGTCTTGTCCTCGGCCTTCACCTGAAAGGCTTTAACCTCATTCGCAAAACTCATGCCGCCGCCCAGTAATATACCGAGATCGGCACCACAAACCTATCGCCAAGCCTGAAGCCGGGTGCGCGATCTGTCCGAAGGATGGTAACTTCAACGCCGCCATAGGTAAGGCGCAAGCCTCGCGTAAAGATCGCCTCCACTGCATCAGCGGCACTAAAGGCTGGCCCCTTAGTCATACCAGCAGGCGCATAGCAAAGCACCTGATAGAAGCCTTGCAGCGCCTCAGAGCCAGCAGCAGACAGCGCAACCACGTTGGTCCCGGTCGGGTTAAGGCTCTCGGCTAGATACGGAGCGTTGGCAGTCGGTGTGAACGATTGGTTCTCATACTGGATCGCATAGCCACCAGAGACTGTCGCCAGTCTAGTCGAAAGCGCCGCACTGATATTGGTCTGGCTCATTCGTCATATCCTTCCATCTCGCGCATCTGGTTATCAATGGCAATGAAACGCCCATTGTCCCGCTTGAGGATGTAGGCAATTATCTCGCCACGAACGCCATGCAGGACGCTATCAAGCGTAGCCTCCTCCCATTCGACGGGATACCAGACACGCTGGCCTACTAGGGCTTCATCATCCATTAGTTCGCTCGCAGTTGGCAAATATAGATAACGTCGGCACCGCTTTTGCGGATTTTCTGCACATCTTGAATCCGATAGGTCGTGCCATCCACCACGATGGTGTAATTTACCGCAGGTGGCGAACTCACCTTTTCCAGCACAAGCCGAATGTCGCCAGCCTTGATCGTCACGCCATCAATCTCGCTCTTATGGTAGGCAGACGGATAACCTGAGCCAATAACCGTGCTGCTACCGCTAGGGGTCTGCGCTGCACCAGTGATCGGATTGAACGCTGGCGTGGTTGGCGGGATAGTCATAGCGACAGCCTCACCATAACGAGCCAGCAGCCTAGAGGCAGTGTCAGCAATGCTCATGTGCGGATAACACGCGCCGTGTAGGCACCGCCCTCATTGCTGCCGCTATAGGTGTATGGCGAGATCATGCGGCTAACGATAGGGAACTTCTTGGCAGGGTCTGAGCCGTCAGCGTATTCAATCTCAATAACGTCCACCCGCTCCCGGCGCACCTTCTGGCCTTGATCGTCAAGCAGCGATTCCGTCAATGCGCGGATCGCCAATTCAATGCAGGCGTTGACCACTGCTACAGGAACAATGTCAGAAGGGACTGGGAACAAGTCCACCTCTACATTGGAACGAGGCCAGCTAAGAGCCTGTGTGCCAGTGTAGCGATAGCCGCGCCATGCTTCCCGATAAGTAGCCTCCAGATAGTCTGTAGCGCGAACCAGAGCCGATTCCTTGACCGTGTTAGTGCCAGTCCATGCAGTAATGCCACGCAAGGTCGCATAGGCATCAGCAGCAGCCACGCTGGCATAGCTGTTCGCGTTAATTAGGCCCGTGCCGTTCTCTACCACGAAAGTCATGCTCTACCTCACTTTGAGATTCTGGGTCGGCCACGTTGCTTAGGTGCGGCCTGCACTTCTAATACAACATTTTCCGGTTCAGCGATAGTTGTGACAGTGCCGGGCAGTGTCACATAATCTTTAGGCGCAAACCGAATATCAATAATCCGCTCACCAGCAGCAAGGTGCTTCTTCTTCACCTCTGCCGTAACCGGGTGAGGCAGATAAACAATCTTACGTTCCAACATGATTAATTCCTCTCTCGCGCATCATACAAAAGAAAAGGGGCCACCGCTAGGTAGCCCCTCCCCTTTAGCATCGCTTAGGCGATTAGCCGTCTGCGTCACCGATTGCGAGAACACCAGCAGTGTGCTTGATGTCGGTTGCAACCTTGTCCCAGTTGGTGCCAGTTGCCAGTTCAGCATCGGTAGGCGACTTGCCACCGTTTGCCGTATCCCAGCTATAGCCCTTGAGAGCCACACCGAAGCTGTAGTCCACCTGCATGGTGGTTTCGATACGGGTCTGGCCGTTGGTGGTCTCGATGTTGCTCACAACGTCACCGCCGTCATAAACAATAGCCGAGCCGTCAACGAGGCCGAGAACCTTGCTCTTGTTGGGAGTGCCAGCAACGTAAAGAGCCGGGGCATCCGTCACGATCAACGGGCGACCAAGAATCTCCACAACCTGCACATTGCCAGCAACGAACAACTGAGCGCCGTTAGCAAGGTTCTGCGAGATCAGCTTGTGGTAAGCTGCGCCGCTCAGAACGTTAGCAACGATGTTGGACGAGTTGTCGCCAAACAGAGCATTTGCCGAGTTCATCGTGGCATAGGTCACAGGGTCAGCAGCCGAAACGTCAACCGTAGTGGCAGCGCCTTGGTTCCCAATAGCAGCAACGAGAGCCGCGATTGTGGTGTTAAGCTGATCCTTGAGCAGTGCTTCAGCGAAGTTGCGCGAGGCCACTTCAATGCCTTCAGCGGTCGGCTTCTGGAGCCACGTAAGCTGCGAAGGCTCAAAGCGGATGGGACCAAAGCCGCCAGCAACCTTTACGCCGTTCTTCTGCAACTGCGTCAGATCGGTTGGGGTAGCCGCGCCGCGAGCAGCGTAGCGGTCAACCCGGCGCTGTGCCGAGTGGATGGCAGCGAAGAACGACTCTTGATAGAAGTCGCCGTCGAAGCCTTCAGTGGTCAGGCGAATAGCACCATTGCTCTGCGTATTGAACTTATCGACCATCTGGCCGAGCGTCTCAATGGTAGCGGGCATGATGTATTCGTTGAATACAACCATATTCGAGAGAGCCATAATAAATTACCTCAGTTTAGATCAGGGAAACGCGCCTTAATGGCATTCACACGTTGCTGCTTGTCCCCTCCAAGATTGCCTTTCGGCGCTATGGTAGAACCAGCAGAACCACCAGCGGCACCACCGCCAGAGTTATCAGGCGCGACTACGAACGGCTTACCCGCATCGCTTTGCGCCCATTCAAGAACCGCCTCAGGAAGCGGCTTCTCGCCCATAAGTGCTACGTATTCAGAACCCTCGGCTTTGATAGCCGCCTGCTGCCGAAGCATAGCCTTAACAGCGGGCATCATCTCTGGCCGAACGTTGGCCTTTAGCATTGCATCAGAAAGCCCGTTTTCGATTAGGTAGTTCTGAATGGCACCGTCCTTTTCAGTCAGCGACTTTTGGAACTTCTCAATCTCTTTCGCGCTCATCTTCTGCGTCTTGTCGAACTGGTCCCTCAGGGTTTCCAATTCATGCTGAAGATTTGAGTATTCTTCTGGATCAATGTCTGCACCCTTGGACCGCGCCTTAGATGCCTTCAACTCACCAAGAAGTTCTCGGTTCTTCTTTTGCAAAGCCTCATTCCCAGCCCGAAGTTCATCAAGCTGTTCCTGAATATCGTTGTTTTCTTCACTCATGGTTTGTCCTCTGGACTATTGTGGCCTCTGGCCGATACCGCCCACGGCTCTGCCGTTTGCATTTTGTTCTATACATGAAAGCAAAACGCTAGTCTAATCCCAGCGTTCAACTATATCTTTCGCGCAATTGGGCCAACGTTAAAGGATTGCCGCGCTGATCTAGCAGTTGGTTTAAAGTGATCTTGCCGTCACGCCATAGTTCAGCGCGACCCTTGCCGAGCATCTCATCTGCAAACTCTTTTGGCTTGCCCTTCAGGAAGTCTGCAAACGTCAGGTCAGCCGCGACTTGACCATCCATTGATGAGCGCCTTGCTGGCAGAATCTCGTTAGAATTAACGCCCATTTCTTCTAACGACTTTAGGACAGGAATTGTAAGTGATCGGCAGTTCCAGTGTGCGGGAGGCCCGCCGTCCCAAGGTATCTTGTGGCCCTTAGGTTTGTAATCAGGCAGCGTCCACTCAAGACCAGATCGAGCAATGCAGATGTCGCTAGTCCGCCCATCGAAGGTGCTTACCCACTGCACCCCCTTAACCACGCCTTCATTTTCTTCATAGACCGCTTGCCGCACCTCATTTGAGACTGTTTGAACGCCTGTGCGAACGATTGCCATTGCGTCTCGGCGCGTTTGGGCAAAGACCTCTGGCCCCTTTTCGCTTTGTGAGAGGATACGCTTGGCAATTTGTCCGTTGGTCTCACCGAGGCTCACACCCAATCTAACAGCACGGGAAAGGTTAAAGCGGGTCTGCTCCTGCAACCGAGAGAACCAGTTGCCGATAGTCGCACCCTCGATCAGCGAGGAATTGGCAATGCGCTCCAATATGGTCGGGGTCGGAAGCGCAGCAGTGATTCCAACATCCGCCAGAGTAGATGCTGCGAAATTAGCCTCTAGAATCGCCAGAGAGCCAATGTCAGGCGCTTTAAGCTGCACTATTGCCGCAAGCTGGCTGATAGCCTGATTGAGCCTCTGTGCGCTGTATGCCGTCAGGTTCTGGCCCGCGAGCATCTTTTCTAGTTCGCTAGTAATGTCGTTAAGCAGGTTATTGAACGCCCGCTGCTCACCGCCGATCAGCCGCTGCAAGATCAGTTGGCGGATCGTGTAAAGGTCAGCAAGGCGATCTGATGCGTTCATTCGGTTGCAGCATCCGGCAGATCAAAGAAAGCCCGCGCCTCAGCTTCGGTGTCAAACCAATACCAGCCATCGACCGGATAGGTGTGATCTTCGTGCGTCTCGCGGCGCAATTCGTATTCAGCGTTAAGCACGAAGTTCGGGCCGAACAGCAGATCGCCATCCATCTTGTAGAAGCCGCTTGTATCTTCCATGTCGGTCATCCTGTTACCGTCCAGCCCTTAGCCGTAGCAATGGCTGGAGTGTCGCCTGTCGTGCCGTAGTTACCAGTCACTGTGATGGTCTGGCCCGTCACTGTCGGCAGGTTGGTGTAAATCTCGTCGAGCGCTGTTGAGGACAGCTTGCAGCTTGCTACGGTGAAAGTGAACCGGAAGTCCTCAGCTTGAATACGGGCAAGACTGGTGCAGTTAAAAAAGATTTGGCTCAAGTTTGCACTGCTAGTGACCGCCGTTGTGACCAACGCAGGAACCGCTTGAAGTGCAAAGCACCCGTTAAACATAGAAATCATGTTAATGACGGCAGCACTATTGAATAGCGGCACTGAAGTAAGCGCGGTGCAGTTGAAAAACATCTGCCGCATATTTGTGACGGACACGGTATTAAACAACGGGACCGACTGTAGACCAATGCAACCCTGAAATATGCCTTCCATATTGGTTACGATGGCGGTGTTGAACAGCGGGATAGCCTGTATGGCACGGCAGTCAAGAAACATACCTTGCATGACGGTGACTGCAACCGTGTTAAACAGCGGCACTGACTGGAGGCTCAAGCAGCCGTTGAACATATTCAGCATGGTGTTGACGAGTGTAGTATCAAACAGCGGAACCGTGAGCAGGCTTGTGCAGCCGTTGAACATAGTCGCCATGGTAGTAACTGAAGCCGTATTAAGCAGCGGCATCGTTTGGAGGCTGACACAAGATGTAAACATACTACTCATGTTTGTAGCGGCAGCGGTGTCAAACAACGGAACTGATTGGAGGTTGCTGCAACCCGTGAACATGGCGCTCATGTTTGTCACGCCGACCGTATTAAACAGCGGGGCCGAGCGCAAGCTGGCACAAGCATTAAACATATTGCTCGTATTTGTGATGGACGCAGTGCTTGGCAGCAGCACAGACTGAAGGCTAGTGCAGTTTTGGAACATATTGGCGCAGCTTGTCATGCCGCCAAGGTTGGCAATACGGATGCGCTCAACCATCCGCATACGAACGGTTTCGGAGGCTGTGCGGATCACAAGCCCAGAGGCAGTAAAGTTGGGAGAGCCGACCTCGATGTCTAGCCAACCCGTCTCGTAAGCCTGCAAGCCCGTTGTGGTGTTTCTGATGTTTAGGTTTAGCCCAGAGAGCCTTCCGCCCGGACTGGTATGCGTAACCGTGACGATGGCTTGCCGATAAGGCAGAAGCGATGCTGTGCCGACTATGCCAAACGCAACAGCACTACCGCCCGGTGTCGCGCTTACCTGAAAGCCGTTTGCCGTGGAGTTGATGACGTAATAAGTCTGGCCGGTAAACACGCCGGTCGATCCAACCACGTTCCAGAGCGTTACGGTGTTGCCGTCGATGTAGCCGTGTGCCGTCCGCTCAACGATGTTGGTGGTGCTGTTAAGAGTGACTGGCGCTTCTGTGCCGATCAGAGCAGCCGTGGTGTAGTCAAACTGCTTTAGTGCAGTGTTGCCGCTACTGACGGTTTCGCTAGTCCCATCACCCCAATCAACGCTGACATTTCCGCTAGTCGTGGTGGCGGTAAATGCCGTGAAGTTTGACTGCGGCCAAACAGCAATCAGCCCAGTAAACTTGCTATCCGTATCGCTTAGTGGTGCGAGCGCCAGCCACGATGGGTCACGAACCCACGGCGTAACAGGGATCGGCTGCTGCGCTGGCAGGTTGTTGTTGATCGTGTGGCGTGGCCCCATAGCCGCCGATTGGGCCGTGCTAAAACTCATTAGCTAATCTCGGAACCGAACAAGCTAAACGACACGTTAGCTGTCCCGGCATAAACAGTTACCACATCTGTGGTAGCCAGCGTCACGCCGAGCGTCAGGAAGATCGTGTCATACTGATTCACAGCGTTGTCGTAGATGATGTAGTGCTGGTTCGCCAAGGTAGCGCCAGCAGGACGAACGGCCACACGGACAGTGGTTGTCGCACCGCGATTGCAGATTGCCAGCGTCGAGCAGACAGCCGATGTGGCGGACGGCACAGTGTAGAGCGTGGTATTGGTTACGGCAGCAGGAGCCGATTGACCGAGTGTCTTGTAAGCTGTCGCCATGTCAGGCTCCCATCAACATAAAGGTATCTTGCAGGCCAGTAGAGCCGCCACCATCAGCACCAATGGCTGTGCGGAAGTCAGCAGCCGATAGCGCGCTCACAGTGTTATCTGCATTGAATCGCGGAAAGGTAATTGCGCTGGGATTGGTCAGCGTGAATACGTTAGCGCCAACAGTAGTCGCACCAAGCGATGTGCGCCCGGTCGATGCGGTCAGGCCAGTAGCGCCACCATCCCACTTGAGGCGGTCAGTATAGGCTGTGTCCCAGTTGGTCTGCGATGCGGTAGTAGGCAAAGAGTAGCCGCCACTAAAGCTAATTGCCAACGTGCCGCTTGTGGTGATTGGAGAGCCGCTAATCGAGAAGCCAGTTGGCACAGTAGCCGCAACGCTCGTGACTGTTCCTGAGCCGCCACCACCTCCACCAGCACCGATCTCGACAACAGCCTCAGTGCCATCATCCTTCTTCATGTAAATCTTGCCGTCAAAGGTATTGAGAGCAAGTTCGCCTAGTTCAAGGTCCGCAATAGTGGGAACCTTGGCAGGTGTGCCAGAACGCTTAAACTTCAACAGTGCCATGTGGCTTGCCTCTCTTTGCTATATAGCGGGCAGTTAATACGAACCTAAATCAAGAACGCCTGTATTCTTCCAAACACCAACAACGCCATCATAAAGCAAAAGGTCACCATTGGCGACTGAGGTGATCAGGACATTGTGCAATTCATCTAATTCATAGCCGTTCTGTGGCTTCATGAAGATCGTGCCAGCGCCAACACTTCCGCCCTTAATCACAAAACCCATAAAGACTAGGTGATCTGGAGCGGCTGGTTTGGTCGTTGTCAAAAGGCCGGGTGTTACAGGCGAGAGATAAAGCGGAGCGCCGTCTGCCCAACTATGCGTGTCCAATCCGCGCACCAAGCCCTCAGCGGTCACATAGCCGCTTTGGTTATTAGGAATGTCCTCAGT
>Ga0208133_1000080_pt1 | contig 35976 bp, 37 predicted proteins | sample ColrivemetaGS535_FD_187595 | JGI IMG/M metagenome (GOLD analysis project Ga0208133, IMG submission 187595) | Estuarine microbial communities from the Columbia River estuary, USA - metaG S.535 (SPAdes) (version 2) | ecosystem: Environmental > Aquatic > Marine > Intertidal zone > Estuary | place... | reverse complement strand
GTAATGGGGAGCGGATTAAAAAATAAAAAGAAAAACAATTTGCCAGATAATTATATTGCAAATAAAGAAGAAGCTTCTGCGTACAAGTGGTGCTTACATAACAATATAAGAATAGGTCTTCAAGCAATAGATTACGTTCAGAACCCTGATAAATGGAAGATAGCCATAAGTATAGGGGAAAACTATAAAGCTTTTCATTTGTCCCCTAGTGTATATACAAAAGACAATGTATGGCCGGAGTATTATAAAGCATGCTTATATTATTACAATAAACACAATAAATAATGAATATACAAGAAGAGTACAACAAATTAATGTCAGAAGTCTTATATCAAGGCAAAAAGAAAAGTGATCGCACTGGCACGGGCACGCTAAGCGTATTTGGTAGAACAATAAGACACGATATGAGCGAGGGCTTTCCTTTACTTACTACAAAGAAAGTTTGGTTCAATGCTGCTTTAACAGAAATTCTATGGATTTTACAAGGCAGAACAGATGTAACTTACTTGCAAAACCACAAAGTGCACTATTGGGATGCTGATTATGAAAGATCAGGAAGAACAGACAACACTTTAGGACCTGTATACGGGAAGCAATGGCGCGATTTCGGCGGCGTAGATCAGCTTAAAAACCTTTTGGCAGATATTAAGTCTAATCCTGATTCAAGACGTCTTATAGTGAGCGCATGGAACCCCATTGAAATGCCAGATATGGCTTTACCGCCTTGTCATTACGGTTTTCAAGTTTATATTAATGATGGTGTTATAGATTTAATGTGGCAACAACGTTCTGTAGATATATTTTTAGGTCTGCCTTATGATATTGCAATGTATGGATTACTATTAGAGTTCTTAGCTAAAGGTAATGGTTTAAAAGCAGGCTCATTAATTGGACAACTTGGAGATTGCCATCTTTATAGCAATCATATAAAGCAAGCATCAGAGCAATTAGAAAGATATATGTATGAGTTACCAACAATTCAGGTAGAACACGGTTTATATCTTGACAACGATGCTATCTTTATGCCAGTACATAATTCCGTATCTTTAATTAATTACAAATCACACCCTGCAATCAAGGCTCCTTTGTCTGTAGGATAAAACCAAGCAATATGTTTTACATCTACCATATCCCCGGTAAGAAGATAGGCGTAACACGTAATTTAAATAAACGCGTTACTGAACAACAAGGCTATAAAAAAGGCGAATACGAAGTCTTAGAAGAGTCTGAAGATATAAGCTATGTATCTAAAAAAGAATTAGCTTTACAAAGAGCCTACGGCTATAAAGTAGATAGGCAATTATATTCTGAATTAAATAAAATCAAATCTAATAAAATGAAACTAAACGTAACGGAACAAACAACAACTTTCCCTATGCCTTTAAATAAGCTTAAAGGACATTTGATGGACAACAAAGGACTTAAGTGGGAAACATCATTAGGTGAGTTTAAAATTTCTAAAAAAACAATTGAATGGCTATTGCATAATGCTAGGCCTAGTATGTACAACAACGATAGATGTTTTATTTATAATAAAGCATATCACGAGGCGTTTATAGCTGAACCAGCCTTAGAACCTACTCATACTAAGTTTGAATTAATTAGACAATGGGCTCAAGAACGTGGAATATATGATAAAGGAGATACAAAAACGCAGTATATTAAATTACTTGAAGAAACTGGTGAATTGGCTAAAGCAATTCTTAACAATGACAGACCAGAAATTATTGATGCTATTGGGGACTGCGTTGTGGTTCTTACTAATCTTGCCAAGCTCGCTAATCTTAATATTGAAGATTGCATCGATAGTGCTTATAACGAAATATCTGCAAGAAAAGGAAAAATGATTAATGGCACTTTTGTTAAAGAAGAAACTCTTAAACATAAAGAAATAAACTTTCACTTATAATGTCTACTAAAAAAGAAATTACATTTCGCGATCCGGTTATAGAAAGCGTTGTAGATAAGTTTGTTGAAAGATCTAACGTAGGTTTTAAAAAGTATGGTGTTACTCTTGATCAAGATCCTGGCGATCTTAATGTTTGGATGACACACTTGCAAGAAGAACTTATGGATGCGGTTAACTATATTGAAAAGCTTAAACGTGTTACCACTGAAGTTTTACAAGATAAGCTTGTAGAAAAGTATGAAGCGTCTCATGACGGTCATATGTTAGACAATGATGACTTATGGCAATAAAAAGAAGGAGTAAAAAAAGAGGTCCGGTAAGAGCAAAGAAAGTATCATTTGATGGTATTGACTTTGCGTCGGGGCTTGAAAAGTATATGTATATGGTTTTGAAAAAAGCTAAGATACGATCTAAGTATGAAGGAGAAACATTTGTTTTGTTAAATGGTTTTCATTTTGAAAACGAGGTTTATGAGAAACAATCAAATGGCAAAGGTGATTATATAAATAGAGGTAGTAAAAGAATATTACCTATTAAGTATACACCAGATTTTATAGGCGATGACTTTATAATAGAAACCAAAGGTAGGGCAAACGAATCATTCCCAATGAGATGGAAGTTGTTTAAAAAATTAGTAGGTGAACAATTTCCTAACATTACTTTATATAAGCCACAAAATCAAAAAGATTGCGACAGAACTGTAGAATTAATATTAGAAAAAAGAAATGGAAAGAAATAAACCAGCTAATATTAAGCAACAAAAAGCCATATCAAAATCAATGTACCAGAAAAGAAAGGTAGATCAATTTGTTAAATGGAGTTTTAAAATAAAGAATAAGGTCTACTGGCGTGAATTAGTTGACTTACAAAATCAATTAGGAATTAAAGTAGAATAATTATGAGAGACTTTGAATTAACAATAGGACTTTATCCAGGCATTTTGTTAGGAATTAGAACCTATGCGCAGCCAAACTCAACGTTACATGTGTTATATTTACCATTCGTAGATATATGTTTAGAGTTATTTGACGATGAATAATGACAAATCCGCCACTATAGAATGGTGGGTAGATGATATGCTTACAGAAATGAAAGCACTAAAAAATAAGGGGGTCACTAAAAAAGACCTCCTTTTATACCTCGACTCGTGGGAGTCAACATTAAGAACAATAAAAACAATAACAAACGACTAATGGGATTATTTACACCGAGAATTGAGTACAAGCCTTTTGAATATCCAATCTACTTTACTGAAGGTTGGTTAAAACAAGCGCAAGCATTTTGGTTACACACTGAGATTAGCATGTCAGGAGATGTTAAAGACTGGAACGAAAAGCTAACAGCTGAAGAAAAAAGTTTAGTAGGTAACATACTACTAGGCTTTGCACAAACAGAATGCGCAGTATCTGACTACTGGACACAAAAAGTAGTTGGTTGGTTTCCTAAGCATGAAGTACAACAAATGGCCATGATGTTCGGTTCTCAAGAAACAATCCATGCAGTTGCTTATTCTTATTTAAATGAAACACTTGGACTTGAAGACTTTAAAGCTTTTTTACAAGATGAAGCTACAATGGATAGGTTTAATAACTTGGTTGCGTATGAAGGAACGGATACGAAAGGTATTGGTACATCTTTGGCAGTCTTTTCCGCCTTTGCGGAGGGAGTAAGTTTATATTCTGCTTTTGCAGTATTATATAGCTTCCAGCTAAGAAACCTTTTGAAAGGTATTGGACAACAAATGAAATGGAGTGTAAGAGATGAATCATTGCATTCTAAAATGGGTTGCCAGCTATTCAGACATATGTGTGAAGAAGACAAAGAATTATTAAACATTTGCAGAGAAGATGTTGTAGTCGCAGCAACTTCAATGCTACAAGCAGAAGAAAATTATATTGACAGAATGTTTGAAGCAGGAGACGTAGAAGGTATTAAAGCTTACGATCTCAAACAATTTATTAGAAAAAGACTTAACGAAAAACTTGTTGAACTTGGATACGTCGACCTTGGGTCCTACTTTGCATTTGACGAAAAAGGATCAAAAAATCTCGACTGGTTTTATCACCTTACAGGTGGCGTTACTCACACTGACTTTTTTGCTACTCGTCCAACGGATTATAGCAAAGCGGGTGAAGGAGAAGACTTTGAGGACATATGGAATTAACTAAATTAAATAAAATGAAAGAACAGACTTTATTAGAAATGAAAAACAAAATTGAAATGCTTGGCGGCTTAGTACAGCAAGTGATTCAAGAAATGAGTAACCTAAAAGATTTATCTATAGGTAGCTTAGAAACAATCAAAAGAATGCCTGGATATAAAGAAGCTATAGACCAGTTAATAGAAGAGTCGAACAACAAAAAAGAAGATAAGTAATGAGCTGGAACAACGACTGGGTTAAAGGAGTAGACTATCCCTCTTGGGGAAACACTGAGGTGTATAAAAAAACAATATCTGGGGGGTATTTAATGGCTGGCGAAACACCAAAAGACGCTTATATGCGAGTAGCAAACACTGTTGCAAAGCGGTTATATAAGCCAGAATTGGCGGATAAGTTCTTTCAGTACATATGGAAGGGGTGGCTAAACTTAGCTTCACCAGTACTATCTAATACGGGTACGGATAGAGGTTTACCTATATCATGCTTTGGTATTGATGTAGGGGACAGCATTGCCGATATTGGTCAAAAGAATTTAGAAATGATGTTGCTTGCAAAGCACGGAGGAGGAGTTGGTATAGGTATAAATATGATCCGTCCAGCTGGTGCTAAAATCACCGGTAATGGTACGTCAGACGGAGTAGTTCCTTTTTGTAAAATATATGATTCAACTATATTAGCTACTAATCAAGGAGCGGTTAGACGAGGGGCGGCTAGTGTTAATATTAACATTGATCATAAAGATTTTGAAGAGTGGTTAGAAATTAGAGAACCAAAAGGAGATGTAAATAGACAATCGCTTAACCTACACCAATGTGCAGTTGTTGGAGACAAGTTTATGAGAAGACTTGAAGAAGGCGACGCTGAGGCTAGAAGAAAGTGGAGTAAACTATTACAAAAAAGAAAAGCTACAGGAGAACCATATGTGTTATTCAAAGGCAACACAAACAAAGCAAACCCTGAGGCATATAAAAGAAATGGATTAAAAGTACATATGACTAACATTTGTAGTGAGATTGCATTACACACAGATGAAAATCATAGTTTCGTATGTTGCTTGTCATCATTAAATCTTACAAAATATGAAGAGTGGAAAGATACTAATCTTATTTATGACGCGATTTGGTTCCTTGACGGAGTCCTTGAAGAGTTTATACAAAAGGCTAAAGGCCTTAAAGGATTTGAAAACTCAGTTCGTTCTGCAGAAAAAGGAAGAGCGCTTGGCCTTGGAGTCCTTGGGTGGCACACTTACCTCCAACAAAACGGAATACCTTTCGAAGGGCTTCAAGCTCAATTTGAGACTAGGAGAATATTTAGCCAGATTAAAATCGAAAGCGAGAGGGCATCGAGGGCACTTGCCGAGGTATACGGAGAACCTCTTTGGTGTCGTGATACTGGATTTAGGAATACTCACCTTAGGGCTATTGCACCTACTGTATCAAATAGTAAACTATCTGGGAATGTGTCTCCAGGCATCGAGCCTTGGGCTGCAAATGTATTTACAGAGCAGTCTGCAAAAGGTACGTTCATACGTAAGAACAAAGAATTAATAAAAGTTCTTAAAAAAGTAGGTATTGACACAGAGGAAACGTGGAATAAAATACTTGAAGATGGTGGAAGTATTCAGGGCATAAATATTTTAGATGATTGGGGATATATAAATAAAAAATTAGTATATTTACCAGATACATCAGAACAAGATATGTTAAATGGTTATGACGCTGTTAAAGATGTATTTAAAACGTTCAAAGAAATAAACCAGTTGGAATTAGTTAATCAAGCTGGTATACGTCAACAATATATAGATCAGTCAGTAAGTTTAAACTTAGCTTTCCCGTCTACTGCAACACCAAAGTGGATTAATCAAGTTCATTTTGAAGCATGGAAAAAAGGAGTGAAGACTTTATACTACACAAGAACTGAATCAGTATTACGAGGAGATATTGCTGCAAAAGCTATGGATCCAGATTGCCTATCGTGTGATGGGTAAAAAAAAATCACGGAGTAGTTACCCGTGACTTTAGTTAGTTTAGTTGTTCATATTAAACGCCGTTGATTAATTTCTTCGGCGTTTTTTATATTATGCTATACACTGTTTTATTTTTGTTTCTCGAAGCTTTTAAATTGCGCTTTCTGTTTTTCCCAGGACCTACGTAACTAACGTGAACCCAGTCAGGATTTTCATCCGTTCCAAATTCCCATATAAGTTGGTCGTACTCAAGGTTATCTTTGATGTAATTAAACATCTCTGCGTTCGTTTTAAAGCCGTGTGTGTCATCCAAATCCATTGCCTGACCATAACAGTGCTGAGAATTTTTAGAGCCTCCTATGGCTTTGTTTAGTTCTGGTGAGCGAAAGAAAGAATTAATCCTAATTGGACCTCCAGCCCATTTTCTTAGTGGTTCAAATACATGATAAGCTAGATCCCTAGCATTTTTAACTTCATAAGCGCCAGGTTTGTTTTCAATGCCTAACCTTTGTGCTGTGTTTGAAGCTGTAAATTCTTTAAAAGATATATGATCACTAATTATCATTTTTTACGTCTTTTATATATTTCAATCCACTTGCTAATAGTATACCCAATGGAGGCTATTAACAATACAATCTTCAATCCCATTTCTACATTAGAGAATGATACGAGTAATGACACGGTGTTTATCATGTATATTTTTAAATCTTCCATTAGTGGTTTCATTGGTGCATATTATATTTTTACACTTAATTAGTTTATTTTACTATTGCCTTCCTGTTTTTCTTCCAACACTTCTACCCGCCGCTCTTCCTAATGTTCTTCCTTTTTTAGTAGATTTTTTAGCTTTTTCAATTTCTGGATCTTTTAAGCCTAAGTCCCAAGTGTTATATCCTAAAAATAAAGCTGCTCTTTGCCAAGTTTCTGCTTCTTGTTGAGTCGCCGCTTTTAAGTTTGATGCCTTTGTAAATATTCTATCTAACGGGACATTAAGTGCGGCTGAAGTTAAACTTCCGGCAATGCCATAATAAGGGTGGTTTGGGTTATCGTATCCAATTTCATCTAAAATCTTTTTATTGTACTTGTAAGATTTCATTGCACTGTGTATTTTTCTAGCCTTAATTCCAATTGCTGGAGAAACATTTAAAAGTTCAATTATTACTTTTGTGTCGTCACCAGTCCAGCCTTTATCGTTTTCTTTTTTCCAAGTAATCAATGCGTTTTTTAATGATGCTATAGTTGCACCTCCGATACCCGAGCCTCTTAAAACTCCATCAAGAACACTATTTATTGCTCTTTCTGTTTTTGTATTTATTAATCTTTGGTCATCTTCATCATCGTCATCAAGTCCTGTTAAAGCAAATAACGCATTTTGAAAAAACGAAAATATCATATTTTGTATTGTAGAGTAATAAACTATTCTTGATAAATTAGCCTTTCTACTTCCTCTACCGTTTATTAAGTCTAAAGCGGCTTTTTTGGTGAGCCTTGTCATTTGCATAGGAGTATTTTGGAATGCTAAAAATAGCCTACCAACTACACTAACTTGTTGGTTTGAAAGTAAATCTTGTCTTGAAGACTGCTGTGTTTTTTCAGCAAGCTCTTGAAAATCTAAAAACGCTTGTTCAGCAGCATTCGCTGATGACATTCCTTCTTTTAAATATTTTTGCTCTCTATTGTATAAAAATGGAGCTCCCCCTGTTGCGATAGCAAAGTTGTCTCCGTATTTGGTTAAAGAAAATCCTTTTTCAAGAATGTAAGACAATAAAGCTTTATTTTTATTTTTGCTGCCTTGCATTCTAGCCGCTAATTCAGATTCATTAATATCCGTTTTTAAGCCTTGTCTGCGCTCTTTCATCCAATCTGAGTTAAATATTTTAACCCAATATTCTGCATATTTTTTTGGATCAGCTAACAGTTTAGCTTGAGCAATAGGATTGTTTTCTTCCCAGTTTGTAAAGTTAACTATAGATAGTTGTTGCAACAGTGCCGATCTAACATTAAAGAACATGGTCGTTGCCACAGAACCCCTAACCCAATTTAAATATTTATTTGCTAACTGATTAGATCCTATTTCTCTCGCTTGACCTTTTTTAATTCTGTAAAGCATATCTTCTAAGGCAGACCTTAAATTTGGACCGTAGGCTGCTTCTATTTTATTTAAATTATCTTCAGAAAATATAATATCAGCATTTACAATAAACTCTTCAAATATTCTAGCCCTACCAATTTTGCTTAGTATTTCTTGAAGATCCATTTCAATAGTGCTAGCCGTCCAATCATCCGCAGGCTCTAGCCAGCTTTCTTTTTTGTTTGGCACGTTGATTAACTCTTCCGCAAATTTTAAAAGCTTGGGATTTTTTATTACAGATTCAAGCAACCCTTTTTTATCAGCGGCATTTATACCTGGTATGTCATAACCAAGCTTGGTCCACATATATACTCTTACTGCAGCATCATTATTGTAATATTTATAAGTGCTTTCTGCTCTAAGTTTTTTGTTTATACCTTTATTTGCTTTTATTAAATTGTAATAAGAACTTTTAATTAATTGTCTTTCGGAGTTTAAATTATAATTAGCTCTTGCTAGTGGTTTTAAAAGTTTTTCTTCAAAAAATTTCATATCAGCATCACCTTGCTTACCAGAACCTAAAAAGTTGTACAACATACCAACTAAATCATCCGCTGAAGGCGGCACAAAAACTTTAAGTTTTCCTTTTTTCTGGCCAATTAATTTTGCTGTAGCTTTTGAAATAATTGTTTTAGCTGCAATACCTTTCTTTCTTTCAAGCATTTCGTTAAAAGTGCTGTTCATTGATTTTGCAGATTTAGAAGGTCTTATATTAGCCGAGCTAGATCTGTCAAAATTATCAAAGGTAATATCCTCTTTTCCTTGTGTTATGTATTTTGTAGTTAACCCTGGGAATTTTGATTTTATATAAGAATTATAATACCTATATAAAGGATCCATTCCTAACTCAAAATCAACCGGAAACTTTTGCGTTAATTTTCCTTTAGTTAAAATATTATCAAATTCTTTTGGAACCAAAGCAACCCTTGAGCTATTAAGCGCGCTTTTTATTTGACCTATTGTAATGCTAGAGTCTATCCCCATTACGTAAGAAGCTATCGCCCTTGCTAAGTAGGAACTAGGAGTAACATGCTCATATACATAATAAGATGATTTCAAACCGGGTATTTCAACTATATACTCAAGATTAGCGGCTATTTTAAGGGTCGACCCCATTGTAGACAATAATGCTTTAAGAGTTATTCCTAATTCTTTAACGCTCATTGAATTTAAACCGCTATTTTCAGATTGCATAGAATCTTTTAAAAAATTAATTAAATCTAAAATTTCTTTTTTTGCATCCTCAGATCTGTCGTTTCTTTCTTTAATATTCATTTTAGAAGGATCCACAATTTCATCCATAGAAAAAGCGCTTGCTCTTTGCGGATCAAATTTACCTTTTACATTTTCTTCATTATAATATATAGACTTACCTCCAACAACTTCTTTTAATTCAAAACCGGCTATTTCTTCTTCGGATAATCTATTGTTTTTTTCAATAAATTCCCTGTGCAAGGTTGTATTGTTAAACAAATAACTATTTTTACCATTTGCAAAAGCCCTTCCTAATAAAGAAAGCGTTTTTTTAGCTGCTTCAACTGGTGTAAGCTTTTTACTATCAATAAACCAATTATTAACTTTATTTAAAATTTCTACTGCTTGATAAAAATTTAATTTAGGGTCTACTTCTTCAGCAGTTAATTTAAGTAATGAATTTATATTATCTGAAGCCGTTTCTTGCTCAAAAATAAGGTTGTTTATAAATGTAGCAAATTTTTCGCCTTTAGACCCTTTTTTTATTTGAGCTATTTTCTTTTGATAAATTTTCCAAGCTCTTCTTGTATAAAATTTTTCAAAAACATTAAAAATTTCTTGTTTAATTTCATCTCTTATATTAGAATTTGCATAAACTTCATCCCAAATATTATTAATAAAATCGGTTGTAAAAGTTCTATTACTAGAAAATAATTTAAAAGAAAATTCATTAACAGAAGCATTGTCCGCTCCTAAAAATTCAAACTTTTCTAAATCATTCATTTTATCCTTAAGTAAAATTCTTAATCCTGATTTTGAAAGTTTAATGTTGCCTCTTTCAATGCTTTTCGCCACTGTTTCTGCAACACTACCGCTAAATTCTATCCCATACACAGAAGCATACTCACCTATTGTTTCAGAAATTGGGCCGCCTTCAATAATGTCTTCTTGTAATATTTCAAATCCAACCTCCGCGGCTAATTGCCTTGACAATGAGTCCAGCGCGTTTACTTTTATCTTATTTCTTAAAGCTCCGTCTTGAAAATGATAATCAACGTATTCGTTTTCTTTTAATATTTCTTTTATTTTTGGGTTTCGAATAATCATTTCAGGACCCGAAGTTAATCCTCTACCAACTGCGTTATCTCTGTCTATTTTAAGCTTATTGCCGTTTGCATCAACCCAATCATATTTATAGGTGCTTATTCTTGTTGGAGCAATCCATTCGCCATTAACTCTTTTTAATATGCCTTTTCTAAAAAATGGATGTTTAGATAAAAATGTAGTAGTAAAATTATCTAATATATTTTCTCTATTTTTTATTAAAAATTGCTCTAAGTCTTGCTCCTTAATATATTTTGCAATAGGTTTTCTTAAAGATTCAGCTAAATCTGCTTTGATATTATTTATATATTCAGCAGAAGTTCTATTTTTTGATTGCCCTTTTGTAAAATCCTTAGAAGCTAAAGAAGCAAATTTTGTAACCGAAGAAGTTATTTCTTGAATTAACTCTGATGGAAATATTATTTTTTCTTTTAGCTTTGGTTTTATTTTTTTTGGTTTTTCTTTTGCAATTTCTTCAGAAACCAATATTGCATCTTCAGCTGTTTCTGTAGCAACAACATCTTTAACTTCTGTAACATCGGATTTAAACGTGCTTGCTTCGTCTTTACCTAAAAGCTGGTTTGCTAAAGTAATACTTCTTGCTGCTAAATATTTATTTATATACGCAGCTAATGGCACACCTTTGTTTTCTTCAGGTTTATATTTTAAAGCCAACCCCATAACCCCATAGGTGGGGTCATCTAATATACTAGCTACTAAATCTTCTTTATAGGTTGTAAAACCAGGTCTATCTCTATAACGCTGAGCAATTTTGTTAGCCATAGGCTTATACTCGTCCATTATTTCATATATACCAGCGATGCCTTGTTCGTCGTATATTTTTTGAACTTTATTAGAGGCGTCTTCCGCAAGAGAAAACATGATTTTGTCAGTGTCATCATCCATTGCAATTTTAACGCCTGACTTTAAATAAGCTTTGCTGTAATTTTTTAAATAATCAAATACATTTTCCGTTGTATTTAATTTAGCAAATAAATTAAAATTAGGAGAAACTATTTTAGCTACATTGTTAAATAAATTTCTTATTTCATAGTTAGTGTTGAAATCATCTAAACTAAGAGCGCCAAGTTGAATGGCATCGGATATAGCTACAAAAGTTTCCTCTATATTATATTCTTTTTTTATTTTTTCTTTTTCAATATAATCCTCAAAATTTAATTTAGATTTTTGCGATTGCAATTCAATTTCTTCATAAGAAATATCATTGCCATTTTTATCAAAATAATTAGTATATAAATCAAATCGGCTTTGCAAATCCTTTAAATTCTTTTCAGATATATTCCCAGCTTGTTGTTTTTCTTTTAATGTATTAGTTATTGTTTCTTGAAAGCTATTTAAGCTAGTCCTAAGGCCTTCGTTGACGCTAGATAGTTTTTCGCTTGTCAATTTAATATGGAGTAGCTCGTGTACAGGTGAAACAGCCGCATAAAGGCCTGCTGATTTATTTTCAGATATTTGCCTAAACACATTTTCTGTATTTAAATAAATATTTTTACCATCAACAAAAGCGTTTGCGTTCATGATCTCCGCAGCCTCGTCTTGCTTCATTCCTTTATTGACGGCTTTTTGGAATAACTGAACTGCTTCTAACGCATTAATCTCTATTACATTACCGCCTTTTGGCATTAATTCTTTTATGAGCTCTTTGTTGTAATTGTATAAAGAAATAGCAAAAGCTTGATCAGCATCATTACTTTCTTCTAATTTTTGATTTAAAATATTGCCTTTTTCAAAATCAAGTGTTTTATATTCTTGCGATGCCTCATTAAAAAGTTTATTTTTTAATTGAGGGTCTAAGCTTGACGAAGCAATCTCTTGTATTGCTTTTATTTTTTTTCTTTGCTTATTTGCAATATTAAAAACTTCTTCAAATTGCTTTTGAGAAAGCTTATTAACCTTATGTAAATTAAGCGCATCTTTTATGCCTGCCTCCTCTAATATTTCATTTCGCCTTGCGTTAAGCTTTTTTCTATCTGATTTGGCTACTGAATTATTATTTAAATTTTCGGTAATTGATATTAATTCGTTTCTTAATTTTCTATTTTTGTTAATATCGTCTAAAGTATTTAATTCGCTTTTAGCAATATTATATATATTATTTGTGTGCGCTGGTCCACCAATAGCCGCCGAAGTTATTGCTGTTTTTACAAAAAACTCTTTATTTATACCCTGTACAAGGCTTTTGTCTTCTTTAAGTATAGATATATCAGATAGATTCTGAGCAAGTTGCGTTAAGGTTTCTTCGGCTTCTTCTATTGCTACCCCCTTTAAAACTTGAGTTCCAGCAAATGAAAGCTTTTTAAGAATATTTTTATTCGCAACTTTAGCAAAGTCACCAATACCATTAACTATTCTTAAAGAACCAAAACTTTCAGCGGCGGCTTCTGCTGTGCCGTAAATAAGAGCGCTAGCTGCCATTTGCAGCGAAGAGTAATTTAAATTATCTTGATAAAAATTTATTTGATCTTGAATTTGTTTTCTTTCAAATTCATACTCAGCGGTTAATAATTTTTCTTTTAACAAAGGTACTGCAGTAACTGCATCTTTTTTAGCAGAAGCAATATCCGCATATTTGCCCCCTCCTGAAGTTGTGAAAAATATACCTCTTGACAAGTTTGTCAACGCTTTTTTAGTAGCAATTTGAACGGCTTTACTTGCTCCTTTTGTTATTATTCCTCCCGCTCCAGGGAGTAAAGCAGCCGCAATGCTTAAACTATTATCAGCTAAAGTTTCTGCGGCGAACGTAGAAAAATTATCTAAACTTAAATCTTTAAAATCAACCGTCTTTACAAAATCTTTTTCAATGTCTTGAGACAACGACCTGTAATAGTTGATAGCATCGTCTTGAAGTATTTTAGCTTTGGTGTCTAATAAAATGTTATCATCATTAATTAAAGCTTCCAAAGCTGTAGCCCCTAGTACAGCTGCCCCAGCGCCGGCTTTTTCTAATTGTTTAAAAAATCTTTGGCCTATACTATATTCAAGCTTTAATGCTTTTAAACCAGACGCTATATCATTTGAATTTTCAATAACAGGTTTTAATTCTTGAAGATTTTTATTAAAAGAGTCTAACTCTTGCAAAATAGATTGTCTTTCAACATTATATTCCTCAAAATTAATTTTACTTTCTGCATTTTCAATTTTTGCAACAATATTTTTATATTGCTCAATAACTTTTGGAGAATGCTCAGAGTAGCCCAAATCATTTATAATTGGACCGCCATAAAGTTCTTCTAGTTCTTTTAGCTCAGCAATAGCTTTATTTCTTTCAGCAAATTTAGGCTCAAATTTATTTTTAAAAGAAGTTTGTTTTTCTTCTATTAATTCACTGTTGTCGAATAAATCTACTACATTTTTTTCTTTATTTTCTAGAACCCCTTGCACTTGCATGCGTTCTTCTTCCGTAAGATCTTTAAAAAAGTTTTGAGCCTTATTATACTTTAAAGAAGATAATATAGAATTCTTAGCGTCTTCATTTATATTTAAAGAACCAGTATTTTCATAATTTTTGTACTCTTCAAGTTTTCCGCTTGACTTTAAGTAATTTTCTAAATCTTCTTCGTAAGTATTTAGGTATTTTTTAGTAGGAGCTGCGCCTGGCCCAATTGCAGGAAAGTATTCAAAAGGCCTTTCAATTTTGGAAATATTAAAATATTTTTCAGCAAACGTGGATTGAATTTCATCGTCGGAAACGGAAACAGCGTTAAAATAATTTTTTGATAATTCCGCTTTTTCGCTTTCTGTAAATACTTTTTTTACTTTTTCAGTATATTTTCTGCTTAATTCTTGGCGGTCTTTGTATGGTAATTTCTTTTTTTCCTCTAAGCTAATTTCTTGCAAATCCAAAGAACCATCTTCCAATGCTAACTCCGTATCTGGAGCTGTTGTTCCGCTCGGAACATTTGCACCCTCCACCGCATTGTTGTTTTGGGTGATCAGCTTTCCCTCCTCCTTAACAGGATCAGGAGATTTAACTTTAATTCCAGCTTTATTTATATACTCTTCAATAGATAAATTAGACGCTTGCGCCGCCTTATTTATTTGATCTAATGATACGTCTTGATCGTTATATTTAAACATTTAGCACTATTTAATTATTATTGTTTTATTACTGGCAACTCGAAAACGTCAGGATGGTTAGCGCCTATAGCAATTTTGATTTTTTGCTGTATACTAGGCAATGTTTCGGTGAACATTAAATCTTGTACATAATTATCGAATCCTTTAGTGGGATTATACACCTTGTAACCCGTAATTTTACCGGCACCATATATTGGAGACGCTGTTAAACCATATTGAGTAATTTTAGATTCAAATTCCTCAGTAGCTAAATCTTTAAAAATTTTAGCTCCTGGGTTTGTAACATTTTCAAAAATGGTGCCACTTTTAAGTTTATCTAAGAAAAATTTTGCTTGTTTAACTTCCTTTGTCTCCCCTGCCGGTGTGTCTGTTTTAGCGGTAGGTTGTAATGGCGGAAATGCGTTTTTAAATAAATCAACATAACTATCCGCAACAAATTGCTTTAAATTCTCAATAGCTTCCTCATCGGTGGTTACCCCAAACTTGTCCTTAGCAATATTTATTATTTCAGACTTTGTTTTGTCTTTATAAGTTTGATCTTGTATTGGCCCTGTTTTTAGTTGGCTATTTGACAATGAGTCAAATAAGAAATCATCCCCGGTATCTTTGTTATTTAACCTCTGCTCTATTTTGCCTTTTAATAATAGCTGTTTGCCTTCATTGAAATCATAACCTATTTTGCCGTCTTTAGTTACTTTTGTTGAAGCTGCAATTTTATCAGCCTCATTAAATAAGTTTTCGTAGTCAGCAGAAGCGGTGTAGATAAAATTATTAACTAAATTTTCTAAACCCTCACTGTCAATTTGTTCTTTTTTGCCATTAAGCTCATACTCATATAACCCCTCGCCAACTGGTTTTGAGGTTTTTAATATAGCCGCAGCTTTTTCTTTTAACTCCGGGTCATTTACAGGGCTAAAACTTCCGTCTTTATAATCTTCAGCAATCACACCTAATACTTGGGTATCGCGTAATAGTGTTTGTTTTAATTTTGCAGGCTTGGTAATTAAATCGTTTCTATCAGTAATAAACTGCATCTTTTGATTAAGATCTAACGGTCCCGCTTCAGTTTCTTCTTTAATAGTGTTAACATAATTTAATCTATATGAATCAGATATGTTTTTAGCACCGCTTTCCCAACTTTTTAAATAGCCAGCATTAGAAATATCAAAACTCTTAAGGCCGGCTTCAAGATTTTTTTCAGCTTGTTTGTTTGCTTCTTCTTTCTGTTTTGCGTCTTCAGCGGCAGCTTTTTTAGCAGCTTCAGCAGCGGCTTTTTCTTTTGCTACTTTAGATGCTACGGCTTTGTTTAGACCAGGAGTAAATCCTTCTGAAAAAGATTTTCCGTAATCTACGAACTGTTTGCTTTGCCCAGCAGAAACTCTGCTAGCTAATTCTGGATTGTATGTATTTGCCATATTTTTTTATATTTAATCCAATCCTCCTGCGAAGAATTGAGCAGCGCCGCCTGCCATTTTTCCTAATCCGCCGACCAATGCTTGAGTAGCTTGCTGCCTAGCTTGATCAGCTCTTAATTTATTTTGTGAAGATATATCTAATAATGTAGAAGTTCTTCCAAATTCACTTTGTTGTACGTCCATTGCGCCAGCGGCTTCTTGAAGGTTTAATTGCTGCTGAGCTTGGGCATAAGCCATTTGGTTGGCTGATTCTTGGGCGCCTATAGAAGCTGATGCTTGTATTAAATTTTGTGATTGTTGATTAGCCATAGCTTGAGCCAATGCGCTGGCACCCATGCCTCCTCCTCCACCTCTTAAAGCATCCAAGGTATTAGCTAAGCTTTGCTGTTGTTGCTGTGAAACAAACTCTGCTTGTTGCGTATTTACGCGCAAATCTTCTAAAGGATTGTCTATGTTGGCGTATTCATTTACAAAATTAAATTGCTCGTATTCACCGATCCTTTGCTGTAATTTTCTGCCGGCTTCCTTTTGGGCTCGTCTTCTGGCTCTGCCGCCAAACAAACTTCCGGCAAAGCCTGCAAGTCCTTCTACGGCTTCGCCTATTCCGCCTATTTGATCTGAATTTAATGCCATTTTTTATATTTTAATTACTACTTACAAATATTTCTGAGTTAACAGCAAAAAGTTCCGCATCCTCAGTTGAGTTATTTACAAATTCTACTTCCGCATAATAACCCACTAATCCAGAAGTATTTATTTCGTTGTCTTTACTAAAAAATATATAGCTATCATTGCTTAATAACGTTGTATCACCTAAGGTTGAATCACACGTTACAACACTACCCACTATAGAAGTGCTTGGACCTATTTGTTTAATAGGCTCTTCTCCTTCAATATAATAAACCACATCCCCAACTTGCAAAGATGTGTTTAAAGTAAAATTAAAATTTAATGTGGTAGTTGACATAGTACTATTATTACGATTTTTAAAACATTATTAATTAACTAACTAAGCTATTAAGTTATAGTAAAGCTAGTAGGTTTACCTAAACCTTGAACAGAGAATTCCTTGCTGTCAAGATTTTCATCAGTGGTTGCAATACCTTTTATATTATTAAACCATTTGCCTTCTTTTCCTTTGAAATATATAACTTCTCCTGATTGCAGGTCTGTTTCAATTGAACTAGCTTTCCAGCCATCAATTGCAGTTGTATTACCTTGAGATCCTTCGTATGTTATTGTTTTAAAGTTTTTAACTACAGATGGTTCGTTGTTAAATATAAATTTTACTGATGACCCTCTTTGATCTCCATAAAAATTATTTATACCGATGGAATGATGTTTCCAAATATTGCCTTTTTTAAATGTAAAATAATTGCCATTTAAATAAGCTCCGCCTTCGGGAATAAAACTTAATCTAGTAGTCCATCCCTTTACAGATTCTGAAAATGCTATAGTGTCAAAGTAATCATCTGGTAAATCTAAAAGCGGATCCTCAGGCTTTTTAAAAGCCAATATGTATTGTCTTGTGTGTATATCGTATGATCCAATAATTCTATCATTGTTATTCTTAAAAGCGTTCCTGAAATAAGAAGACATACCGTTATTAGATATTACGGTTAGACCGTCCATGGAAAGCCTCAATACTGCTCCTCTTTGTTTATCCGCAAAATATGCTTGGTAACCATAAGAGGCAAAAGATTCTGGGTTTTTAGAAATGCCAAACTCGCCGCCGTAAGGCACAGCTTGCCCTAACACGTTATTTGAAGAAACTACATTGGTAGATCCATCCGCATTATATAATGAATCTTTATCTGCTTGTATTCTGAACACTTTGTTTTCGCAAAAAGCTATAACATCAGTATCTCTTGAATGCAGCAATTGAATGGATCCATACGCTGGGTCTAGGTCTTTTGTAATTGGTTCTCCTGTAGAAAACTGGTTTAAGTTATTTACAGAATTTCTTGAATTATATAATCCAGACCATATAAGTCCTGACGCGTTGTTTCTTAATTTATATTCTCCTGGTATTGTAGTTGAAACTCTAACTTGTTTATCTAAATATATAGCGTTGTAATCGTCCGCTATTCTATTAGACTCTAAACCATTACCAAAATTAAAACAGTTAAACCAGCGCAATGTATGTCCCTCTGTGGCATCATATTCCGATATTGGGTACGATTCTTCGGTTTCATAATAAATATCTAGTAGGTCATTATCTACTTCTGTTTCAAAAATTGCCGGACCGCCTCCGCTTCCAGCATATGAAGTATTATAGCAAACGAATACTTCTATATCTTGCCCTCCAAAAACAGGGGTTGCATATACAGTTACTTTACCTGTGGAATCATTAAATAACGTAGAATTAATTATATGCCAATGGTCCGAAGACAACAACGTAGTGCTGCCACAAGTAACGTCAGAAGGTATGTGGCTACCCTCAAGCAAGTCATCGTTAGTAGTGGGAAAATTCATTTGTTTTACATGGACCTTCCCGTCTTTAAACCAGTAGTCAAATTTTTCATTATTAACTGATATAGCACCTATATATAAACCTCCTGATACTTCGGTATTAACTGTAATAAAATCATCTGGCTCTATCAAAGAAGAAACGCCAGCTATCCCGGAAGAGCTCAATAATTCTTCCGATATTATATTGTCTCTTAATATTTTAATAAAAAATCTATTATCTAAGACGCCTTCGTCGGAAATGCTTGATGGTTTGCTCGATTCAACATCTAATACTTTGTAACGTGCATTTTTATTATTTAAGGGCAAATTAGTATTTGCTCCTTTCTTTAAATTTATATAGTCACCTGCTTCAAATTTATTTATTTCATAACTAGGTACAGAAAGCCATATAGTAGTGGGGTCGTCTAAATCATCGTATGCTTTGTCAATGATGAAATTATAATAAGGCTTCGAAAGTTCTTTTACATAAAACTTAAACCTATCCACTCCAGCTGGCGGAGATCCTGCCATTTTCAAATTAAACGCTTTTCCTTTGCCTTCATCGCCTAATGGTATTTTCTTTAATCCAAAACCGCTAGAAACAATTGGAGACTGCCTACCGTATGAGTCTTCAAATAAAATGCCAAATTCATATTCTCTATTTGATTTTATTGACCTCAAAGTATTAGAAGTTCTATCAACAAGACTAACCTCAGAAAAACCAGGAGTATATCCTTCAAGACTAAAACCAGAAGAATAGTTTCCAAAAATCAACCTATTTGCAGTTATTTCTAATGCTTTAGCCTTTGCAGGGACCGCATCATATTGGCGTAATATCTGATTACTTGGAAGAACCGAATAAATGTTTTCCTTGTCAATTATTAAGTTGCCTAAAAAACCATCAGCGGAAATTGTTTTGTATATATATATATTTGTATTATTTGCTTCCTTATATAATATATCTATTTCTGCAATATCGTTAATATTATACTCTATTCCAGAAAGAAACAAACTTGTTATGCTGTTATACATTTGATTGTTAAACCCTGTTTCTAAGTTGTAATCCAAAAATTCTTTAGGATAAAAAGCAACTTCAGAAAATGGAGCCATAACGGAATATTGTCCATTATTGAATTTCCATCTATAAGAAAACCTAACCATCTTTTCTTCATAGATAGGCTCTATATATTTTTTAATAACATAACTCACTGCATCTGTATCTGCATTAACGTTTTTATAATTTAACTCTAAAGTTAAAGTTAAATTAGATGTCAAGGTCTGGCTTATAAATAATGCTTTTGCTTCGTAGTATTTTTTTGTAGTAGGATCTACATAAGTGAATATGATTACATCTCCTGCGGAAACATTATTTATAACGTCTTGACTAGTTGTAACAACATTAAATGTTTCTCCAATCTTAACTTCTGATAAATCGAACGTAAATAGAGGCCCTACGCTGAAGTCGTCGTATGTTGGAAAATTAATATTAGGAGCAGAAGTGGGCTTTTGTTTAATTACAGTAATATCAGATTCTACAAGATCTTCGTTGTTTAGCTGTGTGTTGCCATCAGTTCCAGTATTGTTGCTGCCGTCAAATAAATTTAAATCAATTAATTTTGGCTCGTTCTTATTGTCTGTAAATGCTAAATAATTTTCAATGCAAGCAATGCCTGTGATTATTGGTTCATCAATTGATTCATCAAATTTAAAAACCGTATTACCCACATCTTTAATTAGCGTTGTAATAATGGAATTTTCGTATGAAAACAAATAACTATTATTGACATCTTTAACTAACCAATAGATTTTATTAGAGGTATTGTCGACTATACTTCCGACTAAAATAGCATCGCTAGTTAATAGTTCATCATTGTCAATTTCTTCGTTGCCAAGAATATTTTGTATAGCTCCAATATTGCTGCCCTCAGTACTAGCTAGTTGAATATTAAAAGCATCTCTATACTCACCATTTGGTATTAAACGTTCATCTAGGTCTTTATTCATTCGACCCGCATTGAATAGGTGCTTAATTTCTGGCATGTAGCTAGTGTTTTATTTGTTTACTTTTGCCCCTCATAACTTGAGTAAGCTCTTTTAGCTTTAAGTTAGAAATCCTTATTTTAGCATTTCTCATTGCTGCTCTTCGCTCTTTCTTAAATCTATTCACTATGTATTCAGGCATATTAGCCTTAGAGGCTATTATTGCGTGAGCTATGTATTTGTATATTGCTTCTTCAGCTAATTTGTCTACTTTCATTTCAGCATCTGTGCCTAATCCGTCTGAAATATATTTTAAAGTAATAATTTTGCCAGATAGATTACTGCTGAAACCAAATTGTCCATTAGCTTCGTCTATAACAAAGACACCATTAACTTGTGAAGTTTCAGGGTTTAAACCATATCTTTGACCAAGACCCATTACTCCGGCTCCATTACCTGGATTAGAGTAATTGTCATTATTTGGATAACCAATAGTAGCGTTGCCGCCTATATTGTTAAAGTTTTCTTGTGTAATAGAATTACCTACTAGTAAAGAATCATCATTATCATACAAGTAGTTTGCTTCATCATCTTGTAATATTGCCTGTGAAGGTCTTGATGTATCTTTAGACGGGTATATAATCCTTTCTAAGCCATTTGAATCAACCCAAGCTAGTTGCACGTAGTTTACGTAGTCTTGTGGCATTGGTATTGTTAAATTAGCCCCTACTTCTATTTCTTGTATTTTTTCTACTTTAAAAATATCATAGCTAAACTCTTGAATTGCTCTTTTAGCATGGAACACTACGTCAAGTTGTCTTGCTGTAGTTATTATTTTATCATCACCAACATAAGATACTATGAAGTTAGATATAATGTCCTCTAACGAAATGTATCTGTAGCTACCGTGGTTTTTATTCAATAATACAACTTTTATTTCAGATCCGCTGTCAGGGCTAACATAAAATGTTATTACCCCGTTCGAGTATGAATAATTGTCATCTTCTATTTCGCTGCCATTAAATAATACAATAAAATTTAACTTTGAAGTAGGTAATGGGTCAAACGTAATTGTAAATTGCGCAGTACTCCCATCTCCGGTAAATATTTCGGAAAGAGAATAATATTGTCTAGCTGTTTGAGTTATGAGTCCCATTTATTAAGATTTTTCTTGAGTTATTTTTTTTGTTTCTTTAGCGTCTGCTAATTGAGAAATACTTGGATCTTTTATAGTTAATCCAGCATACATTAATATTTTAATTACCAATGTAGTCTCATCTGATTCGTGCAGTTCAAAATTTTGAGAATTAGACGCATTATAAAGAGCATCCCCATTTACTTTTGTATAAGCCCATTCAACTGAAACAGGCTTTCTAACGTATGTGCAATAAACACTTGAAGTTATTGTTGTTGGATATATATTTATTCCAAATCCACCTGATGCGTTTGCAGTATTCTGTATATATACTGGGTTTGAGGTGGTTGGTTGAGTTAATTTAGACGCTTGGTAATTTAGTAGTTCTTTAATATCAACTTTTTCTACTTCAACACTGTTGTAAACAACCGTACCTAACTTATGAAAATCAGACGGAAAGCTGAAATAGTCGCTTAAATGGAAAATGTTTGCTTGTGTTTTAAATTTACTTACTTTTTCATCAACAAGATTATACAGTTGAGCATATTCTGTATTGTTATCTTTTAATCTCATATATTGATTAAGATCAAAAAAATATTGCTCAAATATTTCTAATTGAGCTTGATTTGCAAAAAGATTAAACTCTTGCGGTGTTAAATAACCTCTTTGCTCTTTGTTCAGAATAGCAAGCACTCTTTGGTAAACTGTATCTATACTTATCATCTTGTTTATTATTATTTATAAAAGTAAGGCCGCATTTAAACGGCCTAACCTCTATAAAATATTACGCGTTATTTTAGCCTTTTTTCAACAGACTGGTAAACTTCTATACCTTCATCTGTTTTGAAATAAGCAGCTAAAGCTGAGTATGGATTTTCATCAAAAGGAACCGTAATTAATTTCCTGCCAGTTGATGCCCAAGTAAATGTTCTGTTGTCTTGGGATAAATCAATAATTCTGTCTTCTACAGCTTTAATAGCAATATTTCTAATATTTATATTTTCGTCATTAGCTAATTCTAAGAACAAAATAGGATCTTTCTTGGCGAACAATAATAAATCTCTTTTAAGCTCTTTAGAACTCATCTTAGATACCCTAGATCCTAATTCTGTACGCAGTATAGCTTCAGCCTGGTCAATTTCCATTGATTTAGCAGCCATTAATGCGTCTAGCTCTAGTTCCAGCATGTCCAATTCGTCTTCCGCATCTTCCTCTGCGTCAAATTCTTCGAACAATCTTCCTTTTTGAGGGTGGTATAAAGATAATAGCTTCTGTAACGTTTGTTTTTCTTTTGGTACAACTAAAGTTCCGTCCTGGAAAACTATATGAGCCAGTCTAGCTGGTCCTTTAAATTCGTCTACAAACGGAGTATTTTGGTTTAACGTATATTTAATTTCTCGTTCAAAACCTTGGTTTTCATCAAACCAAAAAATACCTTTGCTTTTTATTGTATAAGTTAAAGCATTTCTATTCCCTTTTAAATAATACGTTCGGTCTTTTACTTCCCACGTATTAATTTTTTTATTTGGAGCCTCTTTTACAACAGCGGGTTCCATTGCTGGTGTTTCAAATGTTTGTTCAACAACTTTTTTAGCGCTAGGCACAGAAGTTGATTTTTTTGGTGTAGTCTGTTTTGCCATGATATAATATAATTAAAAAGTAAATAAGAGTAAGAAATACCCTCGTCAGTACAACGAGGGTAGATCCTACAGGGTTATGTTAGTTTAAGATCATGAAGTTATTCGCTCCTTGAACTACTAAACATCTTTCAGATAAGTAGTGTACTTCCATTGCATCAAGATCAGATGTGAAAGCTCCTCCAACTGAACCAGTTGTCCAAGACTTCATTTTTCTGTCATCAGCTTCTGAAGCTCTGTAACGTACGTGTAAGAATGGTCTCTTGATGTTCTTACCTAATACTTTGTCATAAACAGTAGAAGTTCCAGCAGGTACTAAAACCCCTCTAATGTCTGTAACAAGTCCTCTAGTAGAAGCATCGTTTAAGTATTTCCAGTCAGTTTTGTAGAAGTCGTAAGAACCTCTTCTGAACCCAGAAAAACCTAAGTTAAGCGCCATATCTTCGCTGTTAGAGAATACTCCGTAAGAAGTACCACCTGCGCCGTAAGAGTTTTGAGCAGCAAGCATATCGTCAATGTTTAAAGAAACCTCTCTGTTTAAGAAAAGCATGTTCTCTTCAATTGCTCCTTGCTTGTCTAATTTCTTAAGGATTTCATCAAAGTCAGATAAATCTTCAGCAGCGTCGTTTCCATCAATACCAGCGGTTACGTGCCCTCTATCTTCGATAGCGGCAAATAAACCTTCAGTACCAACAGCTCCAGCTCCGATTGCTCCAGAACCAGGAGCTGCAATTTCTCCTTCTACAACAGCCATTTCTAAGTAATCTTCGAAACGAGTTCTTGTATCTCCTTCAGCTTTTAAGTACCATAAGTATCCAGTTTGTCCAGATTCTCCTGTAATTTCAACCCATCCAATTTGTGATGCATCAGATCCAGATACTTCGTATTTGTCTTTGATGATAATTGGAGAATTTGTTAAAGAAAGAAATTCTGGAGTAACAGCTCCCTGCATTCCTTGTGTTCCTTTAGCAAATTCAGAACCAAACACAAAAAGGTTAACGTTTCCGTCAGCAAAATCGCTATCAGTAGAGAATAAAGCTTTGTCGTAACGCTTTAAAGTTGCAGTTGTAGCGTCTACAGCTGAAACGTAAGCTTTTGCAGTTGTTGTTCCATCAGAAACCACTACAGTTTGTCCTGCTCTTACAGCGTGATTAGCGCCTAAAGTAACAATACCTGTTGCAGCAACAATTGGTTTTGCTTCGTAAGACAAGTGTAATCTTCCTTGCTCTGACCATACTACTTGGTCGGAAGTCATTGGCATTTCAGCACCTACCATACGTAAGAAAGAAGAAACAGTACGATCGCCGTATCTTTCTACTTCACTTTCGTATAATTCCGGTAGGTATTGTTGAGCCCATCCGGCTGTGCCAGCTGACGTAAAGTCAAAATAATTTGTTGATAATGTTTGTTTTGTAGGGGACGCATTACTTAAAATTAAGTTAGCGCCTGCGCTTGGTGTAGCCATTTTAAATTTTTTTAAATGTTATTTTTTAAGTTTAATTTTTAACTTAGAGCTGCTATCGCCTGTAATAGCTCTTACCTTCATTCCCCCAGCTTCAATAACCCCGTTGCTTGCTTTTCTAGGATTCATATTTATGTTTTTAGAATCGTTAGAAATTTGTTTTATAGCATCGGCTTTGCCTTGTTCATAAAAGTGAGTTGCTAGGCTGTCAGCGTTATTAGCCGCAAAAATAGCTTTGTGATAACCAGAAGCGTCCGCAATCATATTGTTTTCGTCTAAGAACTTACTTAAGACATTATTTAGATCGCTTTGTACCTCTTTTGTTTTCGCTACATCTTTAACTTTAAACCTATATTTACTTTCTCCAACCTTAAAATCAAAACCTTTGAATTCTTGATTAAATACTTTTTCAGTCTGTTGTTTAAAATGATTAAGCTGTTTTTCTTGAACTTGCTGAACTTCGCTTTGCTCTTTGTTATATCGATTAAAAAACTCAACCGCTTTTTGTTGATCAGACGATAACTTTGAACCCAACTTGACTTCATCGTAATATTTCGCCTTTGTCTCTTCTAAAAACTGTTTTGCTTTTGCAACCTCTTCTTTATATGCGAGTTTTTTTCTTCGGATGTCTCGCTCCTCGTCTATGTCCTCATCAAACGAAAAATTGTCTTCTAATAAAAAGTCAATCTCTTCTTGATCTAAATGGGACTTGGTTTGTTTGTAATACTCTTTTAATAAAGTATCGGAATCTACATTTGAGTAATCCGCGTTTAACCTAACGTAATCCTCTAAAGATCCACCTGTTTCATTCATAAAGTCTACAACTTTTTGAATATTTTCAGGAAGTTCAATTCCAGTATCTTTTACTTCTTGAATTACCTCTTGCTCTGTTACTTCTTCTTTTGCAACATCTTCAGGCTTTTCTGTGTCTTCAATTAATTCTAAAGCAGAATCTTCTACTTCTTCATTAACTTCTTGCAGTTTTTCTTCGGCTTGATCATCGACTTGCTCATCGGCTTCGACTTGCTCTTCTTGCTGTACGGCATTGTCTTCTGTTTTTGGTTTGCTTAAATCTACTCTGTAAGTACCGTCATCAGCTTTAGTATCTATTCCTGCTGACTCTAGAACTTGTGTTTCTTTTTCTGCTGCTGTTGGTGTTTCATCAACAACAACTTTTGCGGTTTCTTCTGACATGATATGATATTATATAAGTTATGCAGTATGATTTTATCTTGGCTCAAACTGCCCTAAGCCAAATCCTCCTAATGTGTCAAATCCTGCGGATTCAAAATCTTTTGGAGCTTTATTATTTTTCCTTTGATCTATTAATTCTGATTGCTGAGAAGCTTGTATTTTAGTCCGTTTATCTTTACGATCTTCTTTGTACTTCTCTTTATCATTAATTACTTGCAAATCCACTTGCTTAAGCTGCATATTAAGGTCGAACTCATGCTGCATAAGCTCCTTCTTAATAGCCGCTTCTTTTTCTAGCATCTGCGCCTTTAATTCGTATTCCGCGCTTGTGAGTTGAATTTTAGATTGCGTAATAGCTTGATTTTTTTGAACGTCTGCCTGTGCAGCGGCTTGAGCAGCTTGCGCGTTTGATTGCGACTGCATTTGGATATTTTCCTGTTGGATTTTTCTATCTTGGTCAAATTTCTTTTTACGTCTTACTTTTAATAATTGATTAGCTAGTTTTAAATTTTTAACTTCCCTAACATCAATAGCATCCTCTAAATATATTTGTTCTCTAGACAATGCCATCTGTATATTATTTTCTAGCAACTGCTTTTCTTCGTCGTCTGGAGATAACTCTAAGAATATTCCAAAATCGTGAAGGTGTAAATTTGACAATTCGCCAAGGGTTCCAACGTTAAATTTTCCAATGCTTTGAATAAAATTGTTTTTTGTATTAGCATTTTCTAATACATCAGATATTCTAAGCGATATAGCTTCTGCTGTTTTCAATGTTAAATATAACCCAGCTTGCATAATGTGTCTTGTAGCTGTATTTGAATTTGCAGCAGCAAGTTTTTGCAAACCTACTAAAGCATTTGAATCAGGTGTGCTTCCATCTCTTGCTTCGTTTAATCCTGTAACATCTCTTATCATTTGCAGATAATAGTTATAAGAATTAATTAAACTAGATATTTTAGCTCCTGAAGCGGATGATTGTAATTCTCGAACAGGCATAGATCCTCTGTTCATATCTCCATCTTGGGTCATTGATCTACCAATAACAGAACCGGTTTGGAAATACATATTTAATGCTTCCTGCGGGCTGTAGTTACTTCCGTTGCCTAAATCTATTTCGGATAAACCATCAGCATCTAAATAAACTCCGTCTGGTACCATCCTTGAAAGAACTTGTTGTAGCTTCAAGTGTGTGATTTGAATCATATCAGCAAACGTAGTCATTCTACTAACTAATGACTCAACTTGGCCCTTATACATTCTAGGAGCCACTATGTTGTAACTCATCTGAACCTTAGTAGTATCAGTTTTAGGTCTTGTCATATTTTCAGCAAGCTTCCATTCTAGCATTTTATTAGAACCAATAACCTTAGCCCCTTCATATAATACTTCAATAGATCTGCTTACTTTCTCGAACCTAGATCTTTCATCTTTAGGAGGGTTAAAGCTATCATCTTTTTGAATCGCTTTCATTGCTCCTGTTGCTGTTTCTTTAACTTTGAATACTTGATTTTTAAAAGTTTTGTATTCAAAATATAAAACAAATACATATGACTTGTCTTGTTCGTCAGAAGCTCCATAGGATTTATTATACATCAAAGTACCAGATCCTGTGTGCTCTATTTCTTCTAAGTCTTCTTTTGTTAAATTTGGATATTCTTTTTTAAGATCAATTAAACTAACTCTCCTTATTTCACCTACATAATAAATATCATCAAAATATGGCGAATCTGTATAAGAATAAACAATATCTGAAGGATCAACATACTTAACTGTAATACCTTCAGCTGTATTAAAGCTGTTCTTAGCACAAGCCATTCCTATAACCGCAATGTCATAGTCCAGCCTTTTCTTTAGTAACTGATATTTGTTATGATCAAAAACATTGTTTATTGCTTCTTCTGAAGCTATTTCTATTGATTGCTTGTAATCAAGCTGCATATGAAGGTCCAGTTCTTCCGTACTTTCTGGAAGTGTGTTTTTATCATTTTCATATACATTAATGCCAAGTTGCGCTTGTATTTGATCTGATATTTCACGGGATTGCATATCTCTTATAATCGACTCTACATACTCAGTTCTTTTTTGTATAGAACTTGGATCCTGAGAGTATGCTTTAATATCATAACTTCTTTCCCCTATACCATTAACTACTATATCTACGAATTTAGGTATAATAGGTACTGGTTTCCAATCTAAATTAAGATAAGATAAATCGCCATTAATTGACAACTCATCCTTATATTTTTGAATTGATTGTTCGCCTCTGGCATATAATCTTAATCTATGAAAATTATCTCTATTAGCGTAAAAACGCGCTGTACCTGAATCTCTTTTGAACCATTCAGACTCAATTGCTCTAGCTACCTCAGTTCCGTAGGCTAAGCTGGCTTTTTCTGAATCTGAGACCGTTTGGCTCGGAAATACACCTCTTGGTAATGTTTTTGACATCTATTTTATTATTTTTGAAAAAGCTCCTTTGTTATCATATCTTTTAAATCCAAAATTTAATTTAGTGGCAGTTTTTACAGTTTGCGGAGCATACTTATGTTTATTACAAGCCATTATAGCAAGACCAGAACTAATAGCGGCATCAAACTTTGTTCTATTATTTATATCAAATTTTGCCCAATCATTTAAAGTACCGTTGAAATACATAGTTCCATAATTTCCATTTTCAAGAGAACCCACATACGTTTCAATATAGTACTCAATTGCAGCGGCATGTGCTTGCTTTATATCTTCACTAGAGTTAGGGATTCCACCTATTTCTTTTTCCGTGTTAGATAATTTAGACAGTAATTTATCAGGTCTGTTCATTGAAAACCCTCTATAACCTCTTCTCTTCAAATAATACAAGAGCCTAGGTTTGTTGTTTTCTGCTAATAAAGGCATTCCGTAAAACACTAACGCCATAAGAACATCTTCAAAAAATATATCAGCAGTTTGAGGTCTAGCAACGTATTCTAAAAAAAACATATTAGCGGGTACTTCTTCGGTCATAGAAAAAGCGGTTAAACCGTGCAACGCTCCCTTAGATCCTCTGCCATCTGTTGTTCCTGAAATATCATAACTATCACAACCAAAAGCTCCTAATTCGTTGTTCCCAGGATACTTAGCTCCATTCTTTAGTATTACGCGATTTTGTAAGTTTAAAGGCGGAACCCAAGATATGTTAAATCTTCCGTTTTTGTCAGGATAAAAAATAACTCTAGTATCTTTTATTCCGTTCTCCCAAGCAAAGTTACCTTTTGTAATAACATTAGAAATACCTATGCCTTCGTTATAATCTATTTGGTCATACAGCTTAGTAAGATTAAATATAGAATTTTTAGCTTCGTCCCTGAACGCATGCTCGGTTGTTCTTGGGAATTGCCTGTAAAATTCATTCAAACCATCTTGGTCTGATTTTAAACCCTCTACTTCATTTTCCCAATGCTCTACAACGCCTACATCTATTGTGTCCCCGTAAGGCCCTCTAACTGCTTCTCTAGGCGTGTCGAAGACAGGTAATCCATAAGAATCAATGAATCCTTCGTAGTTCCACTCCATAGGAATGAACAAAGAATATAGTCCTGAGCTAGTCTGTCCATTGCGGTTTCTTTTAGTAACATCTGATGATTCATAAAGCTTCTTAAAATTATTTCCTCCTTTATCTAATGAGTTTGATGTTGAACCCATCATACACTTACCTATAATTCTACTACCTAGTCTTAGGGTAGTTTTTGTAACCCTCCAGTTGTTTAGTATATTGTCAGGTCTTTCCCATTTTCCACTTTCATCATGCACCAGCATCCTAAGCTTTTCACCATCATAACTGTTGTCACCTGTGTTTTTCCAGTCAATTGTTGTATCTAATCCTTCTAATGATTGTCTTTGTTCTTTTGACGTGATGGACTTTCTTGTAAGCTTACTGGCGGGGACGCGGTAGGCAAGCTCGGTCTTGGGCCTGTCCATACCGTCTTGGATTGGTTTAAAAAAGAATGGGTAGTTGATGGATATGGGGACCACCTTGTCTGTAAACATCTTTTTTGCATCTCCTCCACTTTTAGATAGTATTCCGAAGCGGGCATCACTTGAGATTGTTGCCTGATGTACTGTCTCTGCTGAGGACATAAAACTAAATCCTGACCTCCTATTCTTAAGGTAACACATTCCGTAGCAACGTTGATCTGCCTTGCAAGCTTCCCAGAATATAAAGAATAATCTATTGGCCTCACGAAAGTTTGGCTGTCCAACATCAATCTTGGTCCACTGCAAGTACATATAGTGAGACCCAGTAACATAAACGTCCAATCCTTTATTCTTAAACCAAAAACCTTCATCTCTTCTTTTAAATTCTTCTTCTATATAATCAACCCACTTGCTTTTAAATTCGTCTGGATATGTTTCCCAGTCAAATATAGTCTTAATACTTTTAAGCTCTTTAGGATACTCCTGTGGGGTCCAGTGATCGTGTTTGCTATACACATTACGGGCTTTTGGTAAAGCAATAGTTAGATTTTGTATTTCGTATATATCACCAATTTCGCCTGTCTTGCTTATTACAACAATATCGTGCTCAGCATCATATCCATACTTCCAGCCTTTCTTTTTATTTATTCTATTAATTGTAGTAAGCTTTATTGGCTCTACAATTTTAAATAATGTTTGCTCGTACATTATTTGCTCCTCCTTTCAGCAAAACCTTTAAATGAAGCTTCCTCTTCTTTAGGTTTGTTATCTAAAATATTTTTTTCGTCTTCAATTCTATTAAGTATTTCAAAAGCATCAAATATTGCGAGCTTCTTTGTTGCAGCAGCATTTTTTAATCTATCAGCACTAATATCATCATCTGAATCTACAATCTGCTCCCGCGCTACTTTTATTAATTCCTCAACAGCCTTATAGCCTGCTTGGATTATATTCGACTTCATTTCCTTTGCGGTCATATTTTATTGAAATTGATTTAAGTGGTATTCTATATAATCTTTTGCTATCTACAATAAACTCATATTCGGAGTGTGGGGTAAAACCGACCAGCTCTTCTTTATTAACAAAATCTGACCCATCAACATATTTAACAATACCCATCAATGGGATCTCGTGGTCAATGTCTAGCAAATCTTCTTTTAAACTTTTTAAAGGCTGTACAAAACAAAATCCTTCCATAGCAGCCCACTGGTCATTTACTTTTCGCAAAAATATTTGGTCTTGGCCGCATAAATATGTGTCCTCATTAAAAAAACTTTTGCTGTTTTTTTCTTGACCGTGAATATCATAAAACCTTCTAAATATATTATGATGAACTATTAATTCATCTCCTGGTTTTATGCTTGTATTGTAACCAATAGGTACAGCTTTTACTATTGCTTCTCTGCTGACAAATTTGTGATCTTCTATAGAGGTATTTAATATTAGCTCTGATCCTTCAACGTCTTTTTTATTATTGTATCTATTACTTTTTGGTTGTATAATAAATTCAAGAGGGCTATTCATAATCTAAATTATATTCTACGCTTAAACCCATGTTTTTGTTAAAAGCTTTCCAAGCAAGTATGTCGTTGTCTTTTTTTATGTATATGCAAAAAGAATCGTCTTCGTCTATTATATCACATATTGTATGTCCTCCATATACTGTTTGACCAACCGAGTAGTGCATTGCATCTATTTTGTAGTCTCTGCCTACGCTTATTTTTCTTATTGTATTCATTTTATTATATTGTAGTATTTCTTATAAACTGCTTATTCTTTTTTTACAGCGGATCCAAAATAATATCCAAAAATTGATAACGCCACACCCTCAACAATACCTATCATATGTATAAATATTTCTTTGTTAGTTTCAGGTACTTTTGTTGTAACAACGGTATATACCAAAAAAGCAAACGCAGCTAATCCCACAACACCAGTTAAAGACATCATCCAATCTTTCCCTCCCGCTGTAACAATTGCTGCTTCTCTTTTTCTTGCAGAGTCCCTGTCTTCAACCTCAGCTTTGTATAGTTCAATGAGCTGGCTGTGTGCTTGAGCTTTTTCTTCTTCGCTCATATCCGGATCATTATCTATAAGATTTTTAATAACCCCCAGTACGCCACTGTCTGGTAAGACTTTTGAGGCGGTTTTAGCAAAGCCTGGTATAACATTTAATATTACTTTACCTAAACCAGTTTCTTTAAAAGGTTTTTTATCTTTGCTCATTATTTATTTGCTTTTCTACCAGGTCTTTTTTTTCCTGCGGCAGCTTTTGGTATGTCTTTAAGCTGTTTCCCGGCTTTTTTAATAGCCTTAGTGACATCTTTGCTTTCTTCAACTACAGCTGCTATTCTATCTTCTGCTTCGTGTAAAGCTTCATTGATTTTATCCGACGTGTTTTTTGCCATTTTATCAGCAAAGTCTGGGATATAGTTGTTGTTGTTGTCCTTAAATAATCCTTTCTTTTTAAGGTATACTCCAATTAGGATCAATCCTGCTGCTATTAGTATAATGGTTACTTTCATATCTATTTGTTTTTATATGGAAAAATCTTATTTAAAGCGTCTTGCCTTCCTTCGCATCCACAAGGTATGTTCAGCCCCTTAGACATCTTATCTACCATAGTTTGTATACCTGAAGCTTTCGTTATTTTAGCAATACTATCGCCAAGACCTTTTGATTTCATTTTTTTCTTTTTAAAGATTTTACGCGTCTTGGTTTTCCAGCTGGTTGCCCTAAACTTTTCTTTTCTTTTATCTTTTTTGCTTTTTCAGCAGAAGACATTTCAGAAGCTGTTTTAGGTGTTGCTGAAGATATTCTTTTCTTAGGTCTGCAATAAGGAACTCCTCTACCGTCGCCTTTAGATCTACCGCAAGGTTTACCCGAGCGAACATCTATCCACTCTTCTTTAAACCATCTTTTTAAGCTGGCTCCTTTTTTACTTTTTCTTACCGCCACTGCCCCAATTTTTAGCACCGACTTTGCGGCATTTAGCTATTGCGCCGGAAGCATAGGCTGATGGAAAAACTTTATAACGTTTTTTTACTTTGTGGTAACATGCATCTTTCGCCATAACCTAACAGTTCCATTTACGTCTTGCTGCTTTACCTCTTTCTGAAGTCCAGCTTTTAGATCTTGCACAGAATGCTTTTCTGCGTTTCGCATCTTTGCTTCCTGGTTTTAATTTAGAAGGGGGAGTTGTAACAGCTGTTTTTAATTTACTTCCAGGATTATCCTTTCTGTATTTAGCAACGCCTTTAGCTGTCATTCCGCCTCCGGCTTTAGCGCCAGTGCCTCCTTTTTTGTTTACTTTAGCGTAGTAGCCAAGTGATTTTTTCTTTGATGGAGCGTTTTTGGTGGCCATAGTAGTTTAGTTATCGTTCTTTATCTTTAATCATATCATCTAAAGCTTTGTTCATTACTTTATCTGTATATGTTTTGTTGTTATAAAATACATTTCTGCTAGTAACAGGAACATCTTCTTCCCCTAAAAGTATTTTATATATTCTAGTTATTAAATGCTTGCATTTAAAAGAAGTGGTATATATTGTATATTTTTGCGTTGTATGATTTCTTTGTCTCCACACTTCAATCCAACCGTTTCTTCTAAGGCGTTCCCAACGGTTTTTATCCCAAGCATAAGTATATACTCCTTCTATAAATTCATTACGAGTAAATTTATTTTTACAATCTAAGTAGATAAGCAATTCAAGATCTGAATCGCTCAACTTATTAGTTTTACAGGCCCATTTTCTAACGAGCCTGTAATACTTAAATAAATTTATATCTCTTAAATCTGAAGCCTCTAGTCTTCTCATTCAACTATAACCACGTCAGGTTGTCTTATAACTTTGTAAAGACTTCCCTTATATTCTATTCCGTGTCCAGCGTGTCTGTCATAGTATATAATATCATTTTCGCTAACACCTAATGTGTTTTCTCCAACGCTTACTACTTTACCTTTTAAATAGCGAATATCGCTAGTATGTTGGTCCATAATAAGTAAACCACTTTCAGACTTCTGCTCTTCTTTTATTTCTGTAATTACAATGTAGCTATTAATTGCTTTCATTAACTCTTACATTTGAAATTACACAATCAGTTGACATAATCGTTGCAGCAACAGACGCAGCGTTAATCAGGGCTGTTTTAGTTACCAATACAGGATCTATAACGCCTGCTTTAATCATATTAACTTCTTTACCAGAAATAACATCTATACCTCGACCTTTTGGAATAATGTTAACTTTTTCAATACCAGCGTTCTCTAAGATAATATAATACGGAGCGGTTATAGCTTTCATAAACGTAGCCTCCACGTCTCCTTTAGCATTGATCTTATTACTAGCATCAAGCAAAGCAACACCTCCGCCTGGAACAATACCCTCTTTAAGCGCAGCCTTAACGGCGTAAATAGCGTCCTCAACACGGTCTTTTTTCTCTTTTAATTCAACAGCGGAATTAGCACCTACTTTAATTATACCTACTGCTCCTGCGAGCATCGCAAGTCTTTGTTCAAGTTTTTTCTTAATATAAGGGTTTTGCTCATCTAAGATTTTCTTTTGAACACTAGCAACTCTTTCGCTAGCCGCTTCAGGCATTTCATCAATAGTAATTACTGTAGAGTTACTATCTGTAACAGCTTTTATTGCTCTTCCTAAAATATCAGGCTGTATCATATCAAGATCGTCACCTAGTTCTTCATTCATAACAGTAGCTCCCGTTATAGATGCTATATCTTCTATAGTGTCTTTTTTAGTAGCACCGAACCCAGGTAAGTCTACAATATTTACTTTAAGATTTCCTTTTATTTTGTTAGTCAGTAGCGCAGACATCGGTTGCTGTTCAACTGTAGCTATGATCAACAAAGAGGATTTTTCTTTTATAACGTGTTCTAAGACGTTTTGTATTTTTCTGATGTTAGGTATTGGAGAAGCCACAATAAGCACGTACGGAGCTTCTAAAGTAGCTTTATTCGTGTCTGAGTCAGTAACAAGGTGTGGGGACTTAAGGCCTGAATCAAATTGTACTCCATCTACGATTTCAACGTACGTTTGTTCAGATTCAGATTCCTCCATTAATACCACACCATCTTTACCTACTTTATTGTAAGCTTCAGCAATAATATTACCTAGCTCTTTATCATTGTTTGCCGATATACTAGCTACCGAGTTAAGCATATTACCGCTTATATCAACCGCTTGTTTTTCAAGATGTTTTATTATCTTTTTAACACTGCTATCAATTCCAGCTTTAATATCCCTAATAGTAAAATTAAGGTCTGCTTCTTTAAATGTGCTTATTATTGAATGAGCTAAAACAGTTGATGTTGTTGTACCATCTCCAGCTTCTTTCACTGTTTTTTGAGCCGCTTCTTTAATTAGAGTAGCCCCAATGTTTTCTACCGAATCCAGCAACACAACACTATTAGCAACCGTTACCCCATCTTTTGTCACAACAGGTCTACCCATTGCATCTTCATAAATAACACACTTACCAGAAGCTCCTAAAGTAGACTTAACTGCATTGGTAAGTTTATCTATACCCGACATTATTTTGTCCCTAGCTTCATTGCTAAAATTTATATTTTTAACAATTTCACTGGGTTGATTGTATTCCATTTAATTTAATTTAATTTAATTTGAAAAAACTATACTTCTTCTACTTCAGCTTCTTCTACTATTTCTTCGTAAGTTCCATCTTTAATATTGATGCTTACTTTTCCAAATTCTTCTTCAAGCTCTTTTTGTAATTCCGCCAACTTAGCTTCGACGCCTGCAACTTCATGCAACATCTTGTGTTTTTGTAATTCAATCCCTCCTAGCTGAGCTTGAGCGTTTTGGATTAAACCTACAGTTTCTTGTAAGTTTTTTAACTGTTCTTCTGAAATTTTGTTTGTTTTTGACATTTTATAATATTAAATAAGTTACTTATGGTATATATATTACATTATTTTAACATTTCTTAAAGCAGCAAAAGTGTCACTAAATTTATTCTTCAGCTATAATTTCTTCTTCTAAAACTGTAATTTCCGGTATCTGGACATTGAATCTTTTAGTAATGGTCACAGGGTTTGCAATCTTGTCTAATTGATCATCTAAATTAGCTTTTAAGCTATCTAAATCCATTTTAGACTCTAGCCAAGCTACCACGTCCACTTCGCTTAGTTCGTCAAAAGGAGT
>Ga0208133_1000077_pt1 | contig 36995 bp, 53 predicted proteins | sample ColrivemetaGS535_FD_187595 | JGI IMG/M metagenome (GOLD analysis project Ga0208133, IMG submission 187595) | Estuarine microbial communities from the Columbia River estuary, USA - metaG S.535 (SPAdes) (version 2) | ecosystem: Environmental > Aquatic > Marine > Intertidal zone > Estuary | place... | reverse complement strand
CCACACCACTGAGGCTTCATTGAAAGCACCTGCTAAAAAAACATGTAAAACAGTATTGGTCATGACAGAGGCACAAAAAAAAGCAGTTGAAGAAGAAAAAGCCCGACGAGAAAAGAAACCTGCAAAAAAAGAAGCACCTAAACATTAAGGAGATATGATGAACGAACGAATTAGAGAACTTGCTCTACAGGCTAGATTAGGCCCAGCACTCTTGTTACATCACTACGGTAAAGTTGATGCCCTAACCGACACTGAACAAGAAGGATTAGAACAAATAGAAAAGTTTGCCGAGTTGATTGTGCGAGAATGTGCTGAATTATCTGCGGACAATGCTGGATATAATGGGCTGAATATATTTGATAAAATATTGAAACATTTCGGAGTTGAAGAATGAGCGGTACACCATCCGACCCCAGTCCGGGCATAACGGGCTTTATTGAAATCTTTGAAGGTCGCTTGACCAAAATGAAACTGCACCTTAAAACAGAATTGAGCAAAGACAAACATGAACGAAATCGCAAGTGGCTTAAAAGTCAGTTACGCGAGACCAAAGCACTTAACAAGACACTGAAAGAAATGCGTACGGCCAGTGCAAAACGCTGTCCACATTGCGGAGAAAAACTATGAACGAACGAATTAAACAACTTGCCCTTCGGGCATTTCAACCAATCAATGATATTACCTCTGAAGGTGTGGCTGATCGCCGAACCTTTAATCAGTTATGGTTTGAACACTATAATCAAAATTTTGCCGAGTTAATTGTTCAGGAATGTGCCAAAATTGCTGACAAGGCAGAACCATATAAAGCCAGTGATTTGATTAAGAAACATTTTGGAGTTGAATAATGTCAAGTACAGTACGCATTGCATGGAGCCGTGAGTTTGATAATGAACAACGGTGGAACGATGTATGTGCCTGGGCCATTGAACATTTTGGTCTACCCGGTGATAGATTCCAAAGTCATGCTAATGTTAATTATATGGACTTTGTCTTTACTAGCAATAAAGATGCATTGCTAATGGCCTTAATGTGGAACGCTCCTATTGTGCCCAACGATGATCTCGCCGTAGAACACGTTGGGCGTCTGTTCAATGTTTAAGAAACGTGCTATGGCTGCGGGCAGACAATTTGGCAAGACTAATTGGATGAACAACATGGCAATCGGATGGGTCAACATGAAACATCTTGAAACCGGTTATGCTGACAATCAACCTAAATGGCCCTATTGGGTTCGACCATACAACTATGATGAACAAGAGTGGTATGATATAGATAAATGGCTGCTCAACACAATGGGTCAAAATAATTGGCTTACAGAAAATGCTCGTTGGGTAGGTAGTGATAGTAAGTATTGGTTCCGTGATGAACAAGATCGTACTATGTTTATTTTGAAGTGGTCATGAGATTTTACCTAGACAAACATCAACAACTTGAATTACTCTACTATGAAACAGGATTTGAACAACTACACCCTGTCCCACCTATACATGATTGGATGAAAGAACGTGGCTGGGAGTACTACAAAGATTGGAATTGCATCAAAGTATCCAAAGATGTCTACTACATGGAATTTAAAGACGACAAAATGGCTGTTATGTTTTTGTTGAAGTGGTCATGATGAAAACTCCATTTTATAAATTAAATAATCTTCCAAGGCTGGAAAGGCAATTAGCACCATTTGTTTATAAAATGATGGAATTACCAGCAGAAGATCGAAGAGCAGAATCACATAAAATATTGGATAAATTTAATATATCAGTTGATAATGACATAGAATGGTGCATTTGGAAAACTGATAAAGATTATACAATGTTTGTTTTGAAGTGGTTATGAGTAATATAGAAGATCAAACATTAACTAGAATTGCTAAACGAATGCAAGACGAAATCAACGAGCAGATGATTACACCTTGGAGATATAAGACAAATTTTTTTAAAATACACGACCAAAGTACGGTTGATAGTACCACCTGGTATACAGTTTCCTGCTATGATGATACATCAGAATGGTTGCGAACACAGGATCAAGAATTGTGGCACGAACATATCCAAAATAAATGGGGGGTGATTAATCACCTGTTTGACATACACGAAAAACTCTATACTATGATAGCGTTGAAATTTTCATGACAACCAATCCTACATTGATCATTGATTACGGCCGCCGAAGAGTTCAACTGACGCACAGTACCCCGGCGCGAGCAGTAGGGCGAGACTTGTGGGAACAAAGCCATTGGTGTGCGGCAACTTTTAAACCTGAAACACATGGCTATTACGAAGGCAGGTGGTTCTTCAAAAGACCAAAGGATCTAACAATGTTTATTTTAAAGTGGAGTTCATAATGGCAACGATACCTGGTTTTCCTAATATTAGTACAAGTGTGTTTAATGGCATAACATTGGAGCCTGAACTTGCTCCAATGTCTAAGGGCACAGCTAAAAGTTGGCTTGGCGAATTTCATTGGGTATCACTACCTGTCACTGATAAGAACAAATATGATGATATTGTTACGCCCGCTATAGAATGGTGCAAAGAACACTTTGGCAAAAGCGGATCACGCTGGTTCGAAAAAGATAAAAAATTTTATTTTAAAGATGATCGAGACGTAACTATGTTTATATTGAGATATTCTTGAAGTCCGTTACTTTATATATAGATGCCTCGAGAACAATAGAAATAGTTCGCGACCTTAGACAACAAGGGTTGATGCAGGGTAAAGACTTTGATTTTAAATTTGTAAGTTCTGCAGAAAATACTATAGAAAAAGGTCATGCAATCTTTACTTTCTATAATGAAAAGTATGCTACGTTTTTTGCCCTTAAATATGGAAACATATCGGACTAAAGTATCTATTAAATACACAATGCGTTATATTTTATTATATTTTTGTTTAATGGTATCCCAAGCATGGGCCAACAGTCATGCATTATATAGTTACGATACCAAAGAATATTTAGATAAACAAGATGTAGAATCTATACGCAGTATTGCAAGTATTACTAAATTGTTTACTGCCATGACCATATTAGAATCAAAGTCTAATTTAGATGATAGAATACGTGTAGGGTGCCAATCTTCAGGCAAGATCATTAGAAATACAGAAATGACACGTAGAGATTTACTAACTGCTATGATTGTGTCTAGTGATAATTGTGCCGCAGAAACATTGGCCAATAATTATCCAAATGGATATAATAATTTTATTACTGAAAGAACTAACCTGATACAAAAAATAGGTCTTAAAAATACAAAACTATATGATGCAACAGGGCTATCTGTGTTTAATAGTAGTACTGTTTCGGATCTTATAGTATTTGCTCCAATTGCCTATGCTAATCCTGTACTAAGAAGTATTGCTAATTTACCCAACGCAACTGTTAAGGCCTTTAAAAAGGGTAAAGAGATTGTTATAAAGGTACACAATACCAACTCGTTAGTGTATAATCATAAAGAAGTAGTAATTAGCAAAACTGGATTTACCAATAGTGCAGGCCGGTGTATGTTAATAATGACTAAAAGATTAGAAAATTTCTATGCCATAGTGGTTCTAGGGGAGCCCAATATAAAATCTCGTAATCGGCAAGTTGAACGTCTTTTAGACTATGAAAATAAAAATAGGTGAAACTCTAGAATTGTGGGCATCTCGAGTAGAGATGTTTGAAAAAGGTAGGGCCATGCAAAGAATTGCAAAAGGTGATGATCCAATAGAAGTTATAGAAGACATGAGCCGTAGAATTATAGATAAAATGTTATATCCTATATTAAAATCTTTTGAACAACCAAAAATGTCTAATGCTGCTGTAGATGAAAGCCGTAAAAAATATGAAGAAATAATGAAAAATGTAGCAAGAGCCTCAGATCATGTTGACACTGGTACGTGATTTCTTTATAATAAATAAATCTGTAAATGACCTAATGGCGTTTACACTAGGCATAGGGCCTAACAAAAATCTTACTTAATTACAGGAGAAAAAATGAGTAAAGTAATCGGTATCGACCTCGGTACAACCAATTCATGCGTAGCCGTTATTGAAAACGGTATTCCCAAAATCATTGAAAATAGCGAAGGTGCAAGGACTACTCCTAGTATCATTGCATATACTGACGATGAAATTCTTGTAGGTGCTAGTGCAAAACGCCAAGCAGTTACTAATCCAAAAAACACAATCTATGCAGCCAAACGTCTAATTGGACGCAAGTTCAAAGAACAGGCTGTACAGAAGGACATTGATCTAATGCCCTTCAAAATTATTGAGGCCGGCAACGGTGATGCTTGGGTAAGTGCAAACGGTCAAGAACTTGCTCCACCACAAATTTCAGCTGAAGTTCTTCGTAAGATGAAACTCACAGCCGAAGACTATCTTGGACATGAAGTCACACAGGCAGTTATTACTGTACCTGCATATTTCAATGACCAACAACGTCAAGCAACCAAAGATGCAGGTAAGATCGCAGGACTTGAAGTTCTACGTATTATCAACGAACCCACTGCTGCTGCATTGGCCTACGGTGTAGACAAACAAGATAAACGTGATCGTAAAGTAGCCGTATACGACCTAGGTGGTGGTACATTTGACGTTAGCATTATTGAAATTGCCAACGTCGATGGCGACAAGCAAATTGAAGTTTTGTCAACTAATGGTGACACATTCCTAGGCGGTGAAGACTTTGATCAACGTATCATGGATTACTTAGTTGATGAATTCAAGAAGGACAACGGTGTTGATCTTAAGAAAGACATGTTGGCTCTACAGCGACTAAAAGAAGCCGCTGAAAAAGCCAAGATTGAATTGTCAAGTAGTGCTCAAACAGATGTTAACTTACCGTATCTTACAGCGGATGCAAATGGTCCTAAACACATGAATGTTAAGTTGACCCGTGCCAAGTTAGAACAGCTAGTTGACGAATTAATACAACGTAGTATTGAACCTTGTAAGACTGCCATGGCAGATGCTAAGGTTACTGCTGCTGATATTGACGAGGTTATTCTTGTTGGTGGCATGACACGTATGCCTAAGGTTGCAGAAACAGTTGAGAAACTATTTGGTAAAGCACCACGTAAGGACGTTAACCCAGACGAAGCAGTTGCTGCTGGTGCTGCTATCCAAGGCGATGTACTGGGTGGCGGTCGAACAGATGTTCTATTGCTTGACGTTACTCCATTATCACTTGGTATCGAAACAATGGGAGGTGTAATGGCCAAATTAATTCAAAAGAATACAACTATTCCTACCAAACATAGTCAAGTGTTTAGTACTGCTGAAGACAATCAACCTGCCGTTGATATTAAAGTATTCCAAGGAGAACGTGAGTTTGTTCAATACAATAAGTTACTAGGCGAATTTAAATTAGAAGGCATTCCACCATCACGTCGTGGACAACCTCAAATTGAAGTTACTTTGGACATTGATGCTAATGGTATTATGAACATTAAGGCAGCGGACAAAGGTACTGGCAAGGAAAACAAAATCACTATTAAATCTGATAGCGGACTTAGCAAAGAAGAAATTGAACGTATGGTTCAGGATGCAGAAGTTAATGCTGAATCAGATAAAAAACTACGCGAGTTGATTGAAACACGTAATAATGCAGAATCCACTTTAAATGAATTCCAATCTGATATTGACAAATACAAAGATCAAGTTACTGCTGAAGAAAAAGCCAACGTTGAAGATGCAGCACAAGCGATTCGCGATGCTATCAAAGGTGATGATGTTAAGATTATCCAAGATAGTATTCCAAAACTGTACGAAGCAATGGGTCCAATTACTACTAAAAAGACCAAAGAGGAAGAGGCAGTAAAGAAAGCTGAAGAACAGGCCAAGAAAGATGCGGACAACGGAGTGGTTGACGTAGAAGCTAAAGAGACTGTATAATAAATAATGTTGTGGGGCACCTATTAAGGGTCCCACAATAGGGCACAATGCCCAGTGTTGTCTTACTTTTAAAGGAGAAAAATTATGACACAATTATTACGGTTTGATACCAATGCTCTAAACAGAGCAATTCTAGGTTTTGATACAATGTTTAACGATTTTGAACATCGTTATGCAAATCAACTTAAAGATAACTACCCACCTTACAATATTGTTAAACACAACGAAGATACCTATGAGATTGAAATTGCAGTAACAGGATTTTATAAGGATGAGGTTATAGTTGAGATTGATCAGAATCAACTGATAGTTAAAGGTATTCGAGATAAGAGCAATGATGTTACTGCTGAATTCCTACATCGTGGTTTAGCATTACGCGACTTTACTCGTAGCTGGACACTTGCCGAACATATGGAAGTAGGTGAAGGTACTATCAAGAACGGTGTGCTTACAATTGAATTGAAGCGTGTCGTTCCCGATGCTTTGAAACCACGTGTCCTTAAAATTAAGGGCGATTAATGTCAGGGGGCCCCGGCCCCCTATTATGAAATAAAATTATGACCACTGATATCATAGTAGATAAAAAAACTAAAACTACCAACAGAATTAAAGAACCGAGTAAGTATAAAGTCATTGTATGCAATGATGATCAAACTTCTATGGAATTTGTAGTTTCTATGTTAATGGCAGTATTCAAACATAATGAAAAATCTGCTCTTACATTAACAGTACAAATACACAATAAAGGTAGTGCGGTGGCAGGAATATACGGTTTTGAAATTGCAGAACAAAAAGCAGTTGATGCAACCAATTTAGCTAGAGCCCATACTTATCCTTTGATAATTAAAGTAGAACCTGAATAAGGAACTACTATGAGTTTAAAAGATTTAACTGCTGACAAACATCAGCAAGCAGAAGAAACCCCTTTTATGAAGGCAGTGTTTGCAAAGACATTGCCTTTTAATATTTGGGTAGACTTCACATACCAAAAGCACCTTTGGTATAAAGCAATAGAACATGCTGCCCGTAAAGCAGGATTGTTAAATGCTTTTCCAACAGGCTTTGAACGTGCGGGATTGATCATGGATGACTACGAAGCAATGGATAAGCCTATAGGAAGTTTTAATACCTATAAAGAACAAACTAAAGAGTATGTTAGTTATATAAGAACATTAGATGATCCTGCTCGTATTATGGCACATCTTTATACTTGGCATATGGGTGACCTACATGGTGGCCAAATGATTAAGAAGATTGTGGAAGCCCCACACTCACATTTAGAGTTTGAAGATCGTGCCGAGTTAATTAAAACTGTACGTACCATGCTGTCAGACGATATGGCTGTTGAAGCCAATATAGCCTTTGATTGGGCAATTAAAATAATGGAGGCCTACTCCGATGAGCTCAATCTGGCAAACCCTAATTGATATACAGCAATCTTTTGAAGACCAATTCAATAGTACTGGTACAGAAATACGAGAGCCCGGCTTAGAAAGATTTGACTGGTACAACAAAGTTTGGACCAGCGAACACTATCGAAGAGCACATATTGATGTAGTTGATGCACGGGATACCAAGGGCTTGTGGATGATGCATTGTTGTGTTTTTCCGCACCTTGATAATGCTGCACCTATTTTTGGCTACGATGTTATAGCAGGTCGAAATAAAATTACAGGGTGTTTCCATGATTTTAGTCCTGTATCTGGCCCGCATCCAATGATGGAAGAATTTTACAAACGTACTAAAGATTTAGAATGGAAGAGAAGTCGTACTCTACCCGACTGGGCTGAACGTATATTCAGCGGCAGTATGATAGCGGCCAGCAATGTTAACGATGTTGAAGAATTAGAACAGATTAAAACTGTAGTTCTTGCAAATTTAGCCTACTATCTATCCAATGTGGGCGTCACCAACGGGCAGAGTACAGACACAACTGTCACACAAAATTACTATTGTGAAAATCAACGAAGCAATCCACATACTCCAAAAGTCATGGCCAGTTTAGGGTTAGACGAAGAAGATGTCCGTGTGTTTATTCAGGATTGTTTGTTTCCAAAGATAGGAGATCAATGATGAGTATAGTATGGGATAAAATAGAAGCATTGGCCAAACAACTTGAATCTAAATTTGATGCTACGGGAGAACCAATAAAAAGTGCTGAGGTAGATGACTACAAATGGCATAACCAACTTTGGTCAAGCCCTCGATATCGTAGAGCACACGTAGAAATTGTAGACAATAGAGAAACTCATAAAATCTTCATTTTACATTGTACAGTATTTCCACATTTTAACGATCCTAGTCCTATTTGGGGATTTGACGCAGTATGTGGACCAAATAAGATCACTGGTGCATTCTGTGATTTTAGTCCTGCGGGCGATCCTGATCATCCTATGATGCGTTGGTTTGCTAACGAAGTATTATATTACAATTGGAAACGAGAACGTAATCTTCCAGAATGGGCACAACATATTTTTAGTACTAGTATGGTTGCTGCGGGTAATATACAAGCAGGTGAAGAATTAGACAATTTATGCGAATTAGCCACTAGAACATTAGACTATTATCTAAAAAACGTTGGAAATACACAGCAAGATCTAGCGGATTATCACATGGCACAGAATCTCTATTGTCACTATCAAAAGCAGAATCCGCACGTAATTAAAAGTATGGTTAGTATGGGTGTAGAGGAAAGCACAATGAAGAGATTTGTCAGAGAAGTCTTGTTCCCAGAAGTGGTATAAATACTTGTTATGAGAGCAAGAGAATTTTTATCCGAAACAAAGTCATCTGTACTTGAAGGATTAATGGGCGGAAAAGATTGGCAGAATAAAACTGGTAAATATTTGCTTCCGTTTATTGAAGGTATTAAGAATAGAATAACTTACGCTTTTAATACAGGATATAAAGCCACAGATAAAAAGAAAGGTACTCAATCACAATCTGGTAGAAATTTCTTAGGAAAGATTAAAGACCCCCAATCTGTAACAGAACTTATTTACAATGCTTTAGAAAGTGATGATTGGTCTAAAATTATGTTTGATGTTGATGTTGTCGACGACGAAAATCCCGATCAACTGACCAACGAAGTTATTAAAAATGTACGACTTGGAAACATTTATAAAGATGAAAAAATCAAAGGCGAAATAAAACCTAATATGGGCAATGTTTCCGAAGCATTGTTAGGATGTGCTGTTGCTGCAAAATTTTATAAAGAAGGTGGTATTATTACCGAAAAAGAGTTAGCCGATATGGGTAGACACCTTGCTCAAAACAATGGTGTTATACAAATTCAAGCAGGCAAAGATACATTAATATTTAAAGTATCTATTCCATTCTTAGATAAAAAGATATTCTATGCGTGGCTAGGCGAAGGGAAACGTACATTAGAAGATTATAAAGTTCCTCAACAGTCAATTGATCTCATAAAACGTAGAGTAACAGCATCATTAGAATATGCCAATACTTCTAAACGAGTAGCCAGCGCAATTGCAGAGGCAATAAATGATCCAAGAAATAACAAAATTGATGTTATAAGTGACGGCGGCGAAAAAGAAAATCAAAGCACAACAAAAGTTGATCTTCGAATTTTAATTGATGGACAACCAACCGCTAAACGACTATTAAGTATTAAAGCGGGAGATGTTGCTCAAGCCGGACAAGTTACCGGAGTTAATTTTGAACACGCAAACGAATTCTTTAGTACAACTGTGGGATTAACTTTACCGCAAACAATAAGAAGATATTTTAATCATATTGAAAAAGGCAGTAGAAATGTTAAAGATGAAAAAAAATATAATTTTGATAATGGATATTTTCTTGCCTTTGAATATGCATTCAAACAACTTAAATCTAGAGCCAACAATGATCAAGTAAATCTTGTAGAAGATATATATAAGGGACTATTACATCACCTTACTAGAAACGAAGAAGGTGTTGAAATGGTTATATTAGATCCAGACGATAAAAAAGCATTTAGAGAACTAAGTTTTGGATCAGACTTTGAACAAGCATTGAGACAATTACAAATAGTTGTTACCGAATCAAATAGAGAAATGGGATATAATATTTCTATATATGGATTTCCAGTAGGAAGTATTGCTAAAAAATATATTCCCAGTAGGAAAGATGCTGATAGTAAATTAATTGATTTAACATCTCAATTTAAAGATGGATCTATACGTAATATGTTAGCAATGGGATCTTTATTAAAACATATTGCTGATATTGAAACTTATATAGAGCAGTCAAAAGAAGAACCCAAACAAGCAGCACCTGCACCAACCGTTGCTCCAGTAACAACAGCAACAACACAAACTGTACCCGGAGTAGCACCAGTACAGGATACAAGTACACCAGGAATTCGTAATCAAGATCGAACCATGCAGGGATCTAAAGAGTTAATGGGTCAACAACAAGGCGTATAATGAAAAAATTAATCACCATACTAGTTACCGTATTATCAACAACTGCGGCAATACCACAATACGCCCAAGTAAAAAAGAATGTTATTTGTAATGATACCAAAACACTATACAACGATTTAGTCAATGGTGAATATGCAGAAAGACCAGTGTGGGGCGGAGAAGGTGAAAATAGTCAATTTGTTTTATTGATTAATAAAACAACTGGTACTTGGACATTTATTGAATTTGTTAAAGATAGATCGTGTGTATTAGGAGTCGGCGAGGGCTCTCTTATATTAGACCTTGAGAAGAAAAAACAAAATCTGTAATATTAGTGTAATATTTAAAATTAATTACACCAGTAAATATGGGTATGAAGACATACCGATCCATCTTCCTGAGTGACGTTCATCTTGGTACTAGGGATTGCAAGGCCGAGCAACTCAACAACTTCCTCAAAAATAATTCTTGTGACACCCTATACCTTGTAGGAGATATAATCGATGCCTGGAGAATTCAACAAAACAAATGGCGATGGAAACAAAGCCACACTAATGTGGTCCGGCGTGTTCTCGGTCATGCTAAACGTGGCACTCGTGTGGTATATATTGCAGGAAATCACGACGAATTTTTAAGACCTATGATTCCGTATGGGTTCAGTTTTGGACTCGTTGAAATACATAATCAAATAGAACATATAGGTGCAGACGGTAAACATTATCTTGTAGTACACGGAGACTTATTTGATGGTATAACCCGCTTGGCACCATGGATATCATTTTTAGGAGACAAGGCATATGATGTCATTTTATCGTTTAATAGCAAATTCAATTGGATACGCCATCGCTTTGGTTTTGGGTACTTTAGTCTTAGTCAATATCTCAAAACAAGAGTAAAGAAAGCAGTAGATTTTATTTTTCACTTTGAAAAGAATCTTGCTACATATTGTAAGAAGCGTGGATTTGATGGAGTGATATGCGGCCACATTCACCATGCTGAAATAAAACTAATAGATAGAGTCTGGTATTTCAATGATGGAGATTTTGTAGAAAGCGTATCGGCTCTAGTAGAAACGCATGAAGGTGATTGGATACTTATTCATCTTGAAGGAAACGAGTGGCGTCCGTTTCAAGTATTAGATCGCCGGACTGACCAAATACTAACAGGAGAACTGTGTGTCCTTTGGTTTGAGCAGAAAGGATTTTCTGTTTTACAATATCAAGATCGCGGCTCAACGTAAATGGGCTTTTAATTTCTACTACCAAGTTGTCATCGGCTACAAAAAAATCACAAATCCAAACATAAATATAGGATGAGAGCACAAGAATTCCTAAGCGAAATTGATCGAATGCCCGGCAATGAATATACTGGTGGTAAAAAATCATTGCGAATAGGTGCCGGTGACAAAAATATCAAAAAACTTCCTGGCACAAATGCGTTTATGTACAGCACAGAAGCCAATCATATGGAAGATGGTATTATTATCAAACTATGGGATAGTGCTAATACCACACCAAAACCAGTCAAAATGCGTGATGAAGATGACGAAGAATTTGCCTGGAGACTGCGAGATTGGGAACGCAATCAAAGTGAAGATGGTCCAGGGTTTTTGATCGGAAAACTGGTGTTGGAAGATGTTCCAAATTTTCCATTAAAGGGTGCCCTACAAGTTGATACCATAACTGTAGATGAAGATTATCGTGGTCAAGGCGTGGCCAAATCCATGTATGGTGTTGCGTTGAGCATACTTCGAAGACCGTTGCTTGCCGGTCGTAGTCAAACACCCGGTGGCCGCCAAAACTGGCTGAGCATGGCCGCCATTCCCGGTGTTGACATCAAAGGGTATGTTATGATAAACGAGGCTCGATTTGATAATCCAGAATGGGCCGAAAAAGACATTGATATTATCATGGGACGACTGGGCGGTCAATATATTGGGCCAAGTAAACCGCCCGGTATACATTATTTTGCCTTTGATGTTGTACCAGGATCGGGAGAACTTGCTCCAGCAGTAAAAACAGAACTGAGTAAAATATATAATGAGCATGGATCAAGAACTGGATTATACGCTATGTGGAATGGAGTGTAATGGTGTGGACCAAGGAAAAAGATAATGAAATTAAGTGACAAAATTACTATAGTTATACCCTGTAAGAATGAAGAAAATTACATTCATCATTTGTTAGATTCACTACGCTCACAAAATATAGGTGATACTAGGATCATCATTGCTGATTGTTCTACTGATACAACTAGACAGGTTATACAGGATAACAGTTGGGAATTGAATGTTGAAATCATCGACGGTGGTCCTGTTAGCATAGCCAAGAATAACGGAGCAAGACTGGCCACTACTCCATACATATTATTCATTGATGCCGATGTACGATTTTTTAAATACGATGTTATTCGTGATGCAGTTGATAAAATTGAATCTCTGAACTTGGATCTTGTTGGGTTAAACATCAAATGTTATGATCGAGATCCGAGAGCAATGATTGGATTCACTATTTTCAATACCATAAATCACACATTGAAATATTTTTCACCCTTTGCAGTTGGGGCATTTATGCTAACCCGTAAAGATCGATTTGAGGAATACGGTGGATTCCCTGAACATTGTTCGACAAGCGAGGACTATTTCTTATCTAGGAAGTATAGTCCTAAGAAGTTTAGAATAGTTAAACATCACTTTGGACAAGATAGTCGTAGATTTAAGAAGATGGGATATATGGGTATGGCCAAATACCTAATTAAAAACTTTGTTAATCGCAACAATCAAGCATATTGGAACAGTTTAGACAATAGCAAATATTGGAATTGATCATAATATTGTAATATAATATTACTTAAATAATCATGTGCTACACGCACACTAACCACAAGGAGATCAAAATGAAACTTGAAATGACAGTACACGGATTAAATGTTAATTTAGAATTAGATAATGATGCCTACAACGGTTTAGAAGTTTTACAACATGTAAAAAATCTAGTCGACGAACTATCAGTATACGACAAAGTTATGTTGTCAATTGTATCAGTACCACATGATGAGGACTTTGAACAAGATGAAGACATGTCAGACGAAGAACACATTGCTCAAGCAACGTGGCCTTTTCCTGAAGATGGGTTGGATGATCAGGGTGCAGAAATAGTTGCATCTGTTCAAGAATAAAAATAGATTAATAAGTTATTTCGGGCACAAGATAGCGTGTCGCTGGATTTGCGTAACCAGTACTAAGAGCCGCAGGGCTCTTTTTTATTGCTAAATACTAGTATATAAAGGTGTGTTGTATGGTAAAACCAACAATTGCGGTGTTTATACACCAACCCATGTGCTCAATACAAAGTGCAAATGGAATCATTAACTCTCTAAAATCACACTATAATTTCAAAGTCTTTACCAAACACGAACTAGAAAACGGATTCTTTGACAATGTTGATATGTTGGCATTTCCTGGTGGGTTTGGAAACTCTGATGCTTATGACTACTTACTTAGAATTAATGGTGACCTTATACAAGAGTTTGTTGATCAGGGTGGAAAATATCTAGGAATATGTATGGGTGCATATTGGGCAGGTAGTCATTACTTTAATTTATTAGAGGGTATTAATTCTGTACAATATTACAAACGCCCTACAGCATGTACAAGACGCCCACATACCAAAGCAATGCCGGTTACATGGAACGGCCGAGACGATAAAATGTTTTTCAACGATGGATGCACATTTGTAGGCAATGGTAAGTATGAAACTGTTGCCACTTACTCAAATGGAGAGCCCATGGCTATCATACAAAACAATCTTGGATTAATTGGATGCCATCCCGAGAGTGAACAGAGTTGGTATGATAATTATAGAAAGATGGGACCACATTGGCACGGGGGATCCCACCATAAACTGTTATTGAAATTTGTTAATAGGTTAATGGAACAATGACCCCACTAGATTTTAAAACTCAACAAATAGTAAATTCTATAGTAGGTGTAATTGAATTAGCATACACACAAGGTAGAACTGTGACCTTTAGAACTATCTTTACTTTTTTACAGTTTCCAAAAGAAGCATGGGAGGATGACCCGGATCTTGATGAACCTATAGAAGTTACGTGTGAAAGTGATTTAGTTTTAGTAAAGGCAATGATCAGCAGTATGTTTGCTGTTAGACATTAAACTAATAGATTAATATAATCTGTACAAACACCATAACATTGAACATCCTTAACATTATTAAGTGTTTTATCTTCCCATTCAGGCAATACCATAACACTATTATTGGTTAATTCTTTACCTGGATATGTCCAAATATATCCATGACTAGTTAGTGTAAAATCGTCTTCTTGATGCCAGAAGAAATTTAAGCTATTATCGGCACCTAACACATACAATGCTTCTAAATTTTTAGCATGTATCCATAATCCTGGTTGTTTAAGAAATTCAAACGGTATTTCAAAGTCTGGATTATCATGACCTAGCATCCATTTATTATCAATGTATCTAACATCAATTTCACAATCATATCCTGCTCGAAGGCTTTGTAATATTTGCCCAGGTAGATTTTCTAAGTTACTGTCTGGACCATTAACTAGTCCTCGATGTGCTATTAATTTCATATTATACCCACTTTCCAAAATAAGGAATAAAAGGATCATTGTCCTCGGCAACATCGCTGCCTGTTCCTTGTTGCCTCAATGAAACTTTAAAATTAGTCATTGGCCATTGTAATCCTTGAGCTGCTAGTATTGTAGAAATCATTAGCTCAGAATGTAATTGCACATTAAGATTAATATTAAAATGATCAATATGATCAACAGCTTCACAATAAGTTTTAATTGTATTAGGTAATCCCACGGCAAACATATCATTAAATCCGCAATTTCTACGATTAATAGGAGTTATTAAATAATTTGGATTTTGTTCTAAAAAATTATGTATTTGAACAAGATCCAACGGAGCGTCTATACCTATATCGGGTCTTGATCGAATAACTAGATTGTAATTGTTATCTGATTGTTGTCTTGCTAAATCGCACTTCTTTAACATCCAATATTGTTGAAATAAATTTCCCACGTTACAATCTATTCGTTTATATGATTTAGTCAATGGCGGAAATTCTTTAGGATCTACTAGTTCTATATGTGCAAGTCTATGTCCTGGAGGGAGTTTAGATTCTATGATGCTTCTGGCTTCATCAACATTGTTTGCTTGCCAACTAGGAGGCATTAGTTCGTTTCTTTCCGATCCATCGCCATATCGTCTGGTCCATAATACCACAAACCAATCTATTTGACTGTTATTTAAGTTATCTATTTGCATATCAAACTCGGCACAGAATCTGGCATGTCCAGACAATAATAAGGCTGTTTTCATTTATGATTCTTTAAAAAATTATCAAGGTCTTCAGGAGTACCTATACCCCACATACGATTAACACGTTTAATTTTAATTTTCTTATTGTCTTCAATGGCCTGATTGAAAACAGGGCATACATAAAATTCATTATTGACCCTAATGTTTTTATCAATCATTTCTTTGGCATATTTAACATAATCACTGCCCTTTTTCCAATAATAAATTCCTACAGTGGCCGCATTACTAATTACTTTTTTCTCTGCAACTTCTTTAACAAATCCATCATCACCCACTAATGCATAACTCCATTTAGGATGTGTGGCTTCAAATGTAACTATACCTCCATCAATTTCGTCAGCACTAAAAGAATACATACATTCGTTGCTATTCCATTCAACATATTGATCACTATTGGCCATTACTAATGGATTATCATTATTGATGTAATCTTTGGCTAATAACGTGCTACATGCTGCACCTTCTGTAATACCATTTACTTGTACAATATCGCAACCGGGTGCTATAAGATTAAGAAGATATTTAAGATTATATTTTTCATAATGATCTTGTTGAACAATAAAAATGTAGTGTGCTTCTATATTTAGATTTTCTACAACTACCTGTATCATAGGTTTACCATTAACTTCAATTAATGGTTTTGGAAATGTATAACCTTGTTGAGCAAATCTACTGCCTGCACCAGCCATTGGTACTAATACATTTAATCTACTATCTTTCCATGGTATGGTAGTTGATGTCATGTGTGAATTCATATGTTGTAATTTTGAATTAATTTTTTCCCATGTGACATCGTATGTGTTTTCTACGGCCAACAATACAGCACCACTATCTATTGCCGCTTGTCTACCAATATGACTATCTTCAATGATAAGTGTATCTTTAGGCAATGCTTTTAATGCCGTCATACATTGCCAATACATTTCTGGATAAGGTTTAGGATGTACTACATCTTGATTACTAACATAATAATCAACATATTCTATTACTCCTATTTTTAATAAACTTAATTTTACAGTCTCTCTTATTGAATTACTGGCCACAGCAATCAGATAACCTGCTACTTTTAGTTTAGAAAATATATCTACTAATTTGTTATCTACTGTAAATTTTTTTATTAGATCAAATGTAGCCAATTGCTTACGTTGCCAAACCATATCATGATATTCTGTAGGCAATTGTTTTGACTCAGATAATAAATGTAATTTACGAGTAGTGTTCAATCCATCATATATTGATAAATGTTCATCTCGAGATATAATATATTTAGGATCTATACTTTTTAAAGCATCATTAAGACTTTGATAGTGTAATTCCCTACTCTCAATCAATACGCCATCGAGATCAAATATAATAAGTTTGTTCATATTTTTTGTATTGTAAGTTCTTTATATTGCTCAGGCAATAACGATCGGTGGTCAGCTTTTATCCATGAATAAGAAACATTGTTAATTAAAACTGTTCTTTCATCTACATGGCTAATAAGTTGGTCGGTACGTGCCCATGTATCGTATTTTTGAATACCAGTTGAAAATGATTCTGTAATTTCAAATTGATCATCTTTCATGATATTAAAATTATCACCTAACATTGATCCACCATTTAATGCAGGAAATATTAATTGATTACAAAACATAGGACCGAATGATCCATGCCCGTAATCCCAATGTACGCCATCCGGTGAAGGATTTGGTATTGTATTATAATTAACAGGATCAATAAAATTATAGTATGCGGTTGCAAAAGAAATCCTGGAATCAGTTTCAATACATTCTAATATAGATTTATTCCATAGATGTATTAATATATTTCTAGTTTGCGATGATCCAACAAAGGGAACTTGATAATTATAATCAGCACGTTCGCCGGCAACAGGTGCACCCCAAATAACAATTTTTTCTAATTGATATTTTTCTTGTATTAAACATAACGCCTGATAAAATTTTAATGCTTTATCTGAGATATAATTTATTATGTCTTTGGGTTCAGTATATAACCTAGGAATATGTCTCCAGAAATGAGCTCTTACATCAATTTCTCCACCGGTTATAATTAAAGAATCACTCTGGCTGATGTTGTTTTGTAACCAGGGCTCAAGGTTAGACCACAGATCTAAATCAGACTGATTTATAAATCTATGTAACGTAAATATTGAAGATTGACATTGACTCATATTAAATCTGTTAGGTATTGAACCAACAAGTATGTCAGTATGTGAATCGCCTAATAATAAAATATTCATTGAACTTTAATTCTAATATTATTTTTGACAAATGAATCTTATACCCTAATCACTTATCTAATCCCCATTTACTAATAGCTTGATTATATTCATTACCGTAGTCTTTATCTATGGACTGCCTCATTGCTCGGGCACCTGCAATAGTGCCACCTGGATGTCCATGTATAGCACCACCTGCATTTCCAAGATAATCTACTCCTGCAAGCTCTGTTACCTTATCAATTAGTCCAGGATGTAACCCACAACTAAGAGCAGGTGCGGTATTTCCTGCTTTTAATATTTCTAAACAACACTTAATTTCTTCTGGGTCATCATTGCTATATCCACCAACCATGCCAGTTTGTATAGTATCAACTCCCATCATTGTTGCCAACTGACACATCACTGGCCAACTGATACTGAACCTATGATTTACATCAGTAAACACTTTTGCTCCACTACTTTGATAATGTAGATATAACGGTAGATCTAATTTACGAATACTGTTATATACACCTAAACCACTAAACACATTAATATGAACACCATTACCACCTAGGGAATGAACACGCTTTACACGATCAACTAAAATATGTGGATCGCAATTAATGGTGTGACAAAATACAACTTTACGGCTTTGTTTAGCTAGATAATTAGAAATAATATCTACTCTACGTTCTAATGGAGCACATACAGGATTACTCATAATTTCATCTTCTTTGATAAAATCAACACCACCATCAACCATTTGCTTAACCATTTCTAACAATATTTCTGGAGTAACACCTATCTTAGGTTTTACAATACCTCCAAGTAACGGTTTATTATATTGTCCAGTGAATTCTCTAAAACCACTTAATCCAAATTTTGGACCTAGAAAATGTTGAGTCACTACCTTAGGTAACTCTAATTTAATTAGACGACATTTTTTAATAATGTCAATATCAACATGACCACCCATTAATTGACAAAGTAAATGACTAATACCATCTGTCTCCCAATCGGTATTTGCTACAGGAAAAGCAATTGCTACTTCACCATACACAACTTGTCCCATAAGATATTCATCACCTAATATGATACAACTATGATTTTCAAATAATTCATCAGTTTCCCATTCATTACGAACATTAGGGTTTCCTACACTTTGTCCTATGGCAAGATTCCAGGCAGCTTCTTTAAGTGTCGTTGATGACTTCATATCATATGTTGCTATGAAATATTTGTTAATATCTATTTCTTCTCTATTCTTAAAGAACTTCATACTTATCCTTTGTAGCACTTGGTGTTTTTACACATACTATTATACAATCTTCATGGAACACAGGTCTTGCTATTTCGTTAGATTCTATAACAAAAATATCTCCAGAGTGAAGTTCTTTTCCGCATACTGACATGTGGCCGCTGATTAATACATTATATTCTGTAGCAATAGTATGATAGTGAGCAGGCCAAACTTCATCTTTCTTATGTGTTAACACGCCTACTTCAAAATCTTTTGTTTTTAACACAGATGGATCAAAGTCACCAATGAACCATCCTCTCCACATATTATCTAATTTTTGTGTTTTCATATTTTATAAATTTTTCTAAATCATCAGGTATACCAACAGGATGATGCATTTGATTAGGTATATGGTATATACCAACTGTTAATCTATTTTTAATCATATAATTATAAGATGGTCCAACATAGAATTCTCCATTAGGAGCACGGTCATCATTTCTAATCATCTCATTGGCACTATCTACAAAATAACTACCACTTTTCCAGTAATGTATTCCGTTTAATGATATATTACTTATTACATTTTTTTCTTGTATCTCAACAACATGACCACGTTCATTAATTTTAGCATAACTGTTTTTTTCTGTGGTCTCGTGATACGTTACAACTGCTCCGTCATATTGTCTAACGTTTAATAAGAAATTAGAAATGTCCCATTCCATAATTTGATCACAGTTAGCAATAATTAATTCTTCATCATTATTAATAAATTCTGTAAACAACAATGCCGAACATGCTGGACCTTCAGTAAGATAATCTATTTCTATAAATTTACAATTAACACGTTGAGATATTTCTTTTATAATTTGTGATGTATATATATTTTTTGTAATTACAAACATATATTTGGCATCCTTAAATCCTATACTTTCTATTGCTCGTATAATCATAGGAGTACCGTTTACATCAATTAATGGTTTTGGTTGATGGAATCCTTTGGTCAAAAATCTCGACCCTAACCCTGCCATGGGTATTAATATATTCATAATTTTTAAACTTCAGTAGGATCTATTGCAACAGGATGATGAAAATGTTTATCAGTAAATCGTGATCGACCTTGAGAATTCATTATTACATTAAAATTACCATATACCACAGGTACATTAATTTGTTTCATGTAATACCCTATTAAACATTCTCTACTCCATGTCCATACAGATCCATCTATTATATCTGTTTTTGACCAATGTGGATCAGATAAAGGAACTAATTCTTTAACATTTTTTCCCATGTCACATAAAAGTTTTATAGATTCCTGAGAACCAAACACTAATTGATCATTAATTTTATAATCCGGAAATCCAGAATGTCCATTGTTAGAACATATTAATTGTTTATTTAAAAAATCATAGGTACTTAGATCAATCTCCCTATCTGCGGAAACATCTAATCTAAATACAACAACAGCGTCGTATTCTTTATCTATAAGATCATGTGCCCAGGAAAGTCCAAGAGTTCCTAGATATAAACGCTTATACCACCATGTTATATATTTTGAATCAACTGGTGGTGACAGATTTGTAGAATGAGGTGGTAGTTCATATTCTGGTTGATCAACGATGGTTATTTTAGCTAGATTATATCCAGGTGGTAATATTTTTTCTATTTTAGCCCTGGCCTCTTCTGCCGATGTTGCCCAGTCAGTGGACCATAATGTCATGTAAATATTGGCAGAGTCAAATCCTTTTAATTGATTCATTAACTTTACAAAGTCAACTGTGAATCTAGGAAGGCCTCCGGTTACCAATGCTATCTTCATAATTTAAGTTACGTTTTATTTATTTAAAAATTATTAATTCCAGAAAGAACTTCAGGCCAATCACCTAAAAAATATTCTGATACAGATTTATCACCATCGGGTAAAATATAATCTGAGTATTTGGATTTATTATCTAATATTACCTTTGGAAAATATTTGTCAAGTTTTACAGGACAAAATACAAATCCTGGTCTAGAGGCAAAGTCTTTTCCTTGACTTATAAGATCATCAACATTTAAATTATCTCTAACACTACCTGTGTTATTTTCAGGATGCGAAATGCTGCTTATTTTTTCTAAGACCCAGTCCTTATCTCCTAGATAGCTAAAATGCCAACCTGCATGATTTAGTTCTATTTGTCTTCCACCTGGCACACCATGTATATTTCTCATCCCGTCGTTCCCTTCAACAGAATATCCCCTAAAGGCTTTAACAGAAGGCCATGGAGTATGTCCTTGTATATTTAAATAATTAAATTTAAAATTAAAAAATGGCATTCCAAGTTTATAGAAATTGTAATCTGTTTCTCTAATAAATTTATAAGTTTCTGGTCTAATTAATTCATCACAGTCGTTAATAATAACAACATCGTCTTTTGTTAGATCACCCCACGTTGATTGAAAATGATTTCGTATCCAATGTTCGGCATCAAAAAGCAACCCGGGCGGTTTTCCAACTTGTACATATCTAACCTTATCCCACCAAGGAGCATATCTTTCCATTTGTTTAGGTAGATTAAATCCTTTGTATGTACCGGTGTACGTATGATCACATTCAACAATAGTGAATTGATCTACATAATCGTATTCGGTACTTAATCTAATTTCTAAAAGATCAAACTCATTTCGGAAAGGAAAATTATTAATTATTTTCATTTCTTAATTGACCACCAAGGAGCACCCTCTTTATTATTAACTCCAAATACATTTAGTAATTCATGAACTGCTTGCTTAACAGGAGGATGGTTATAATCATGACCACTAATAATACCACCAACTTTTATTTTAGGTAACCAAGATTTTATATCTGAGGTAATTGATTCATAAGTATGATCAGCATCAATGAATACAAAATCTAAACTATTGTCCTTGTATGTAGTAGCAGCAGCTACACTCTCCATTTTCACAGCTTTATAATGACCTTCTAATGGTTTCATATTTGCAGTAAAAACTTCAAACAATTGACCTTTTACTACATCAGCATCAACAAAAACACCGCCGGCAATGGTTGACCCTTCTCTATGCTCCGGTGCACCTAACCAAGTATCTACACAATCAAATTGAATATCTTTTCCACTATTAATAATTTCTACAACCATTGCACTACTACTTTTACCTTTCCACGAACCAACTTCAACAAAATGTGCTGGCGAAGCTGCATTATCAATTGCCCATTTATAAAAATATACATCATCCTCAGCAAAAAATCCGTCAACGCTTCTCCAATAATGTTCCATATAATTCTCCTATTTTTGTGGTTTATAAACAGTCAATCCGGTACCCATCTCAAACATATGTCCTACTTCTGTTAGATCTAATTTTGTAACAATATTAGGATGATTTAACGCTTGCCACCAATGCTTAATAGTAGGTGGTCCGTTTTGCCAAATATCATCCCATAGTACGATGCCTTCATAATTATTATTAACAAAGAACTCATGAAATTCTTGTTCTAATATTCCGTCGTGTGGAGCAATATCTATAAGAATAAACGGACTAGTAAGTAGTTCAGGATCTTCTCTAAAATCTCCAATTTTATATTTTATATTAGAAGGCGGATTTGGAACACAAAGTTGATCTTCTACATTATACGATATAACACGAACATCGGGATTATAGCTTAATGCTAAACTACTAGAACCTCTAAATGTTCCAATATCATAAATCACTGAGCCAGAACAGAAAGTAGATATATAGGCTAATAGCTTATGGTGTTCTACTCCTGCTGGACAAGTTATATAATATCTATGTTCTTCATTGTCCATTAATAGACTTTTCTCTAAAAGATCAATATTATCTACATTAATTTTAAGTTGTTTAATATCACCGGTTAATTCTGATAGTAATTTTTCATTCATTTTATTAAATTCCATTTGTTAATTATTTGTTGTATTTTTTATACGTTTTATTTATTGATTGCCTAATTAGCATCACCGCGTATTGATATTTTAAAATTACAAGGTGTTATAGGAACATTATGATTTCTTAAATGTAATGCATGAGCACTTTCTGTATGCCATGAATATCTACTCTGAGTAAAGAAATTATTATGAGCATCCTGAATCATATCACAATATATATTCATATTCTCCGGTGATGCAATAGCAAAACAATCACACATTTGCGGAGAGTCAGGACTAAGATGAAGATGCCCAGCAATTTTGTTTATAGGAGTTATTACTGAGTCATTAATATGTTCCATTAGATTATTTAGATCTACTTCATCTACTAACCCTGCATCAGGACGTATGCGTACAACCATATCGTATATAATAGTATGTTGCTTTTCATAGTCGATTCTTAGTTGATTAACTTGAAATAAATTATACCACATTTTATAGGCAGGAGTAGGAATACCCGGTGGTTCTTTTGGAAGTTCTATATATTCACTATCAGATAATTCAAATGACCTAACAAAATTATCTGTAGGTAACATAGCCTGAAGAGTAGTTGTTGCCAATGTTGTATCGGTAATTTCTCTCCAAAACTCCGAAGGGAGTTTATTAGATGGGATTCCTTGATTGTTGCCTGTGAAATAACAAAACCAATCGGCATGAGTATACCCTTTAAGATTAGTCAAGGTGTTTTTAAAATCATCAGTAAACCTAGGCTGTCCACATATTATTATTGCTATTTTCATTCTATAAAAGTTTAACAAATTGGTTACTGAGATTTTTCAACGTAACCTATGAAATATCCAAAATGCCAATCACTTTTTTCATCTGTGATCGGTTCGTTGGGTGAAAAAATCTCTACACTTGCTAACACATTTAACCCTAGATATTTCATGGCATTTATTGTACCGTTCTGCACGTGAGACCCATTCCAATCATCAACTATTAATAAAAATTTATCTTCCAAAGCTGGTTGTGCAATTAAAATTCCGTCAAACTGATCTCTCTCATCGTGCGGGCCGTCGTACATATATATATTATATTTTCCAATGTTAGAATAGTCAATGGTTCTAAAATCTTGCTCAAATAATTTAAAATCTACATTTTTAGTTGAAGCCAGAGCGATGTTATCTTTTAGCTCTTGACTAGAGCTCCATATGAATGTATCAATACAAGATAATTTTGCATCATTGCCATAGATTGCTGCACAAGCGGTTGATCCTTTATAAGATCCTATTTCTAAATATCTAACATCAGCCGTGTTTTCAATCAATGTGTTAATTAATACTCTATATTTTTTACCGCTCATTCCACGCATATTCAATACAAAATCAGATAATTTATGATTCATTTTATATGCTTGTTTAAAGGCATCGATTAATTTTTCTCCATCTGGAGAATTTAAATCACCTGTCCATTTAATTTCTATTGTCATAATTTACCTTTTAAAAATATTGTATATTAACTCTAAGAGGATAGTTGATTTCTAATCTTTCGTGTGGTTCATTTTTGCGAGGTTCTAGCATCATTGTTTTTCCAAGACATAAACATAAAGCACTTGGACCACCCATACTAGTAATCATTAATTCAGACCCTTGTATAATACGGGCTAGTTCCATCCAATCTGGAGTTCTATAATGTGGAACACGTATTTTGTAAATATTTTCAAAGTAGTCATGATCACTTTCGCCACCTACAAATACAGCCTGCTCTGCCAACCCCTGATCTATTATTTTCCTCCAATGCGGACTATCTACTGGATTACCTTCTTGATAATGTGGACTACGATGTATAACTATAGGACGTCCAGGAATTTTACGAGGTTCTCTACATTCTATCCAAGGCATCATTTGTAATTCTTTTTCATACTTCTTATGATCTATACCTGCAGCCAATGCATATTGATTGCTGAAGTTTCTAGGAAAGCATCTTGTCTCTAAATGATCATATGCATCTTCTAATTCATAATCAATTTCTTGATCTTTCCAAATTTCAAATTTGGTTATGTACTTCTGATGCAATATTAATTCACGCATTACTTCATAATCATTTTCAGTCATACGACCTTCATGCCGATTTCCTTTATTGCTCCATCCTAATTTAGTGTTTATTACATGTTCTAGATTGTTCAGTTTAAGATAAAATTCTCCTTCGCCGAATATTTTTGGAATTACTAAGGCACAAAATGTATCACCTGTAGTTCCTGAATGTGAAAATGTTGTCATTATTATCCTTTTTTAATTAATGCTATAAAGTATCCATTGTGCCAGTCACTGTCAGATCCTAAAATATCAGGTGCCCACCAAACTTGCTCTTGCATAGTTCTAATTTCTATATTACATACTATGCTGAGATTATTATCTTCAATAGCTTTAAGTGTACCGGATCTAACGTCATACCAGTTCCAATCATCAACTACTAGTAAGAAGGTATCATCTAATGCAGGTAATACTTTAGCAATACCGTTATATTGATTTTCTTCAGAATGACTTCCATCATACATATACACGTTAAATTTTCCTATAGATGTATAATCTATAAGATTAAAGTCATTTTCAATAAAAGAAAAATCAATATCTGGTGATTTTAATTTGTCTATATTTAAAAAGAATAAATCTTTAGGTCCGCCAAACTCTGCCCAATTATCAACACAGGTTGTTTTAACCTTGTTTCCGTAAAGAGCAGAACATGCAGTCGATCCTGCCCAGGTCCCAATTTCTAAATATCTAGCATCGTCCAGGGATTGAATCATATTGTTAATAAAATATCTATATTTTTTTCCACTGGCACCGTCCATATAACGAACCCATTCTGGTAATTTGAATTCCATAGAAATTGAACTAAACCATGCATTTTGAATTTTAACCGCTAGTTCAGAATCCCATTCACCAGCAAATTTAATTGATGTTTCTTGATCGGATGTTGTATTATGGGGTTTAGAAGTTGGGGGTGTTCTTAAATTAGTCATATTAATATTTTTCATTTTCTCTGTAAAGGTCATCAACTCTGAATACTGCATCTGGTATGATCATATGATCCCACTGATCTAAATTTTCTGTTATGCATTTAGGAAAATATTCGTCAACTACTACATATTCAAATCTTTCATTATGTTTGCTATCAATTCCTTCGTGACCGTATTTGTTTCGAATCATCCATGCTATATTATATTCATCTACAATTTTTCCAACATTCTGTTCGGTATGAGCAAAACTTTTAATCTTGTTTAAACAGTGATCTTCATTACCAAAATAGGTAAAATGCCAACCACCATGATGTACAGATACTGTGTTAGTAGGTTTGGCATTCCAATAAAAAGAATATTCTCTTTCTTGCTGAGGATTTGTAAACACACGACCCCTAACAACTATAATTGCAGGATGACTGCTAGGATGTTGTATTTTCATGTAATTGATTTTGTAATTAAATTGAGCAATATAGACAATATAACGATCGTAATCATTTTCATCTCCTTTAATCATTTCAATCATATCAGCACGTGGTATTTCGTCACAGTCACTGATTATCAACAAATCTTCCGGGGAAACATCATTTAACTCTTTATGAGCTATGTAACGTTGATATTTTTCACGTACCCATGTATCATCTATTTGTCCAGGCAATGCTCTACGTTGTTCCTCAATAGAGTCATCTAGTTTGATATGACGAATTTTTTCTAGATATGGAGCAAATCTTTCTTTGTTATTTTCAAAGAAGTATTCTTTAGGTAATCCTGTAAAAGTAGTGTTAGACTCAACTAAAACAAAATAATCCACGGTATCCCATAATTCTTTTAATCTTATTTCTAAAATTTCAAACTCATTATAGAATGAGAACATATCATATACTTTCATTATACTTCCTCCGGATAGTAGTCAAATATTGATACAGTAGCATTGGGGATAATTAAATCTTTATATTTTTCCTGGTTATCAACTACACATTTAGGAAAATAATCATCTAGCATGACATATTCAAACTTTTCAATGTCAGTGGGATTGGGTCCACATTTTTCTTTAATCATTCGATTGATACTGAACACATCTATAATCTCAGGAACATTTTGTTCTGTATGAGCAAAGTTTTGTAATTTATGTACAGCATTTTTATCATCACCTAAGTAGCTGAAATGCCATCCAGCATGGTCAAGATATACAACATCTGGTGCAGGCGGTAACCATGCGTGTGTATAATCACGTTCTTTTTCAGGATTTGTAAATACATGGGCTCTAGTAACAATCATTTGTTGATTAATTACAGGTTGATACCATTTTAGGAAATTAAACTTGTATCTAAATAATGGAACACGTAATACATAGCGTTCATATTTGTTTTCATCGTCTTTGATTAGGTCTATGATGTCGGCACGTGGAATTTCATCAAGATCACTAATTATGATCAAATCATCTGGTTGTTTATCAGTTATGCCACGTTTGAGGGCATCACGTTGAAACTTTTCACGTACCCAACTGTTATTGGTTACAGGAAAATCATCAATCTTGAGATAACGTATTTTATCTTGAAAAGGTTTAAATCTTTCCCAATTTTGTTCTAATATATATTCTTTGGGTCGACCACTGTGACTCATATTGGCCTCAGCAATAACAAAATAATCTACACTATTATAAAGTTCATTTAAACGTACCTCTAATAGGTCTAGCTCATTAAAAAATGTAAAACAGTCATATACTTTCATTCATTACTCCATAATTTAGGAACACTGTTCCATAATGCGTCAATATCAAAATAAGGATCCTTGCCGCTTTCATCCATGATGTGAAATCCTAATCCAGGTATTGGACTAAACAACATAACATCTGGTTGTTGCCATATTTGATTAATTGAACGATCCTCTACCCACCCCTCATTGTTAGTAGTAAGTTTAACCAACTCTTGGAAAATGTTACGATAACGATTATACAAGTTACGACTGGATAAACAAGTATAGGTGGTGTGTTGAACTGTCCTGTAATGTCTACATGGACCAAGTAATAGTATACTATCATAAATTTGTTTTGTATACCTCCATATGTCATCGTGGGGATTAATAGCAACTAATTTTCCTGTGTTGCTTTCAAATTGATCAATTGAATCAATCATGTCTTGAATTGCCTCGGGTATGTGTAGATAGTCATCTTCAATGTGATACCAGAGATCTGTACAATTCTTTTCCACTTGATCATAGACACGTTTCATTGTATGTCCATTACCTGTACCATCTACTACAGGTATAAACTCTGTAGGAAACTTACAATGCCTAATAATGTTCTTGATGTCAGTAACAGCCTCAGGACTGCTATGATCATCTAAAACAACTAATCGAATATTATGATCAGTTACTTGATTGATGCTATTGACTAAACTACTGATACAGTGTTTGACCAATTCGTGTTTAGAAACATTAATGTATCTGGTTGAGTTGCTGGCAGCATGTACAATGGTACAGCTACGTAAAATTACTAGTAGGTCTCTTGCCATACGTTCCTTATAGTTATAGTAGCACTTATTTAAACACAGTTAACATTGCAAAGTCAAGAACTGAAACTTATTTTGGAGAAATAAACTGTTGTAAAAATACAACAAACTAGTTGACAGAGTGATATAATCACTATACAATTAGTCACATACACAGCAACAAAGTCAAAATATTTTGTTTAAAAATGCAAAAACAGGTTGACAGCGAGGCTAAATAAGTATATAATTGATACATACACAGCAATAATGCCGTGTAGTAATTAAAGGTAAATTGGAAAACAAAATGCAATCAGTAGTTAGATCATATAAACATACGATAGCCAAATTAGGGCAGATGCCCTCATGCTGGTTGGCGTTTGATAGTCTATCTAATGATCGCACACCAGAGGGCTATATTAGCCAGGGGTCCCCGGAGACCAGAGTGTAATACAAATACACGCTAACTCCAAAGGACCCCAGGACTAAACACCCTGGGGTTTTGCTTTTTCGAGTGTGAATATGTGGTAACGAGGACCACGCCGCGCACTATAAACATGCGGCAAACGGGCGGTGACGAGGATGGCTTATCTTTTTGTAGATAAAAAAATTCGTCATATTAAAACATATTACTTACGTAAATCGTGGATCCGTAGTAAGCAGTATGTTTTAATATACACATTCTCTTTCGCGACTTTGAATCGCGTCAAAAAGCGTAGCGAGAGTGTGTAACAATTTTGGAGTGTTGGCAGAGAGGTCGATTGCGCCTGACTGTAAATCAGGTCTTAACAGCACGGTGGTTCAAATCCATCACACTCCACCATATTCGGGGGATTGGTATACTTGGCTAACACACCTGGTTTGCAACCAGGAGCAAACGGTTCGAATCCGTTATCCTCCACCAAGTTTAGGTCTCAAAGTGTTCACGGACGCACACGACACTGTCACTGTCGAAGAAGGGGATCGTTACCCCTTGAGACCGCCAAGTTTTAGGATAGCAACAGCAAACTCAAAAATTCTACTTTTAATGGAAAAAAGATGCTATCCTGTTTTATTATACTCCGGTCGTCTAGTGGCTAGGACGCCAGCCTTTCAAGTTGGAGAAGCGGGATCGAAACCCGTTCGGAGTACCAAGTTTTATCTGTGCGTGAGAAAGTCTGGTCAATCTACTCGCCTTGGAAGTGAGAAATCGTAGGTTCAAATCCTACCGCACAGACCATATTTGCCGTTGTAGTCCTCTGGGAGGGCACTGGATTGTCTATCCAATTAAGGCGGGTTCGATTCCCGTCGACGGCGCCAAGTTTATGTCCCATTCATCTAGAGGCCTAGGATAGTATCCTTTCACGATATTCACAGCGGTTCGAATCCGCTATGGGACGCCAAGTTTTGTAAGTGTTAGCAAGAGAAGTCACGCTGTCTAGGTTTGTTCGAACAACTGAAACAGTAAAAGGTGAGGGTTCGATTCCCTGAAAATCTCAACAGGCGAGAACACTGGAGGACTCCCAAGTAACGTACCGAGACCTTGCCGGCTTTATATACTAAGGTGAATGGTTCCGATAATATGGGTGGAACTACTTGCAAATTCAATAAGTAAGAATCAAGTGGAAAGCAAGAGCCACAAAGTAAACACTGCCGGGTCAGGGAATTTGCCCGGGATGTATAGGCCGCGCAACCTATACAAACAACAGTGGGGTAAGAGCCCTTAACATTCCCAGAAATTTTATTCCCTTGTAGCTCAGAGGTAGAGCAGTTGGCTGTTAACCAATTGGTCGGAAGTTCGATCCTTCCCGAGGGAGCCACTTTTAGGATGCGAACAGCAAATTTTAAATTCAACTTTTAATTGAAAAATAAGCATCCTGTTTTATTGTTGGGGCATAGCGTAATGGTAGCGCAACGGGCTTTGAACTCGTCAGCCTTGGTTCGATTCCAAGTGTCCCTGCCAACCACACCAAGGAGCATATTATGGTCTTACTATTGATAGTAATTATATTTTGTGCTCTGTATTTTATTATGAGAAAACTTTAAAGGAAAATGATATGAAACGTTCAGCGAAACGATAGTGTCAATCCGGATCCCGTATATGGTCCAGGGTTGGCACATTAAAGACAATTTAATATGCAATCAACCCTCACAAACATTAAGGTGATGTAACCGGCTCTTAACCGGTAAAACACGGATCGTTACCGTGGTGTGGGACCATATACGGACTCGTAACTTAAAAGTAAAGTATCGGACTTTTAATCCGACTAAGAAGGGGCGGTACCTTCCGGGTTCACCATTACCATATAAAAACACATTATGACGAAGTTAGGCAGCGTGGTCTAGAACACAAAGCTGATGCGTCTTAACAAGAATCAGACTCTTGGTAGTGTGTTTCTATATGGTGACCATAGTGTAAAGGTTTAGCACCTCGCTCTGTGAAAGCGATAGAATGGGATCGTTCCCCATTGGTTACCCCAAATATTGCCGCGTAACTCAGAGGCAGAGTAATCGCTTGATAAGCGATAAGTCGACATTTCGAAATTGTCCGTGGCAACCAATTTAATGCGCTCGTAGTATAATGGATAATACTCTAGGCTACGAACTTAGTAATGGTGGTTCGATTCCATCCGGGCGCACCAACGATTATGATTATGGAAAGTAATGCAGCGGGGTTGGTCCTGCGACCAGCCTTGAAAACTGGGTTCTCTTAACAGGGATGGGGTTCGACTCCTCTGCTTTCCGCCACTAAATACGTACATGCGAATACATGAACTGCTAGTTGAAACCGCTGAAGACGATCGTGCTATTATGAGCCTTGCTGATACTATCTACGACTATCTACAGCAATACGCTGATACAGAGTTGGACTACGACGAAACAGGCGTAATACACATTGGAAAAATTGGAGATCTATTTGACACTCCAATTCCTGATATGGATACAATACGTTTGGCAATATCATCAGATGAAGCCATTGTAGATCTAGCACGTAGATTACACGGTAAAGCAACTCCATCAGATTCACACTTAGGTGAGTGGGATCCAATGGAAAAGGCAATATCGTTAAATGCTGATTACTTGTCTACTAACCGTATGCGTAATATTATCGCACACGAACTAAGACACGCTATGGACGATATGAAATCGTTGAACAGGGCTAATCAAAGTACACGTTATCGTACAGCAAGGAATCCAGCAGATCGAGCAGATCCAGATACAGCCTATAGGGCAGAACCAGCAGAAATTAATGCTCGCTTTGTTGAAGCATTACATTTTATCACGCCAGTGATACTAAAATTGGCTAATTTAGATCCTGCGGCATTTAGAACAAAGATGACAGCGTATCTAAATAGAGCATTTGAAATCAAACATATAGCAGACTTATATCCAGAACGAACGGATAGTCCTCACTACAAGAGGTTGCTACAACGAGCGTGGGACTTTATCAATAAAGAACTGGCTCACGTAAAATCAGTTGACACAGCGGCAGAATAAGTATATAATATACTTGCGACCGTGAGTGGAATATGGCAGACCTCCCGCCTAACTCATAGTTAGGAATGGGGACGGGGCAATGAGTATAACTCGCAGCCCTTGTAGGTTCAAGACCTACCGGTCGTACCAGTTAAGAATTAAGGATAGTTGGCCGAGAGGTTAAGGCAGCAGTTTGCTAAACTGTCGTTCCGAAAGGGGCGCATAGGTTCGAATCCTATACTATCCGCCAAATAAAAGGGTCGTTAGTGTAATGGCAGCACCGCAGATTCCAAATCTGTTAAGTCTGGGTTCGAGTCCTAGGCGGCCCGCCAATTTAGTGTGACGGTGGCGGAGTGGCCCAACGCATCAGTCTGCAAAACTGAAAACCCGTCGGTTCAAATCCGACCCGTCACTCCAAACAAGGATAGTAAATAATATTATGCGGGCATGGTGCTAGTGGTAACACATAACTTTGCCAAAGTTAAATTACGAGTTCGATTCTCGTTGCCCGCTCCAAACAACACGGCCGCCGTCTCTGCAATATAATTGTACACGGTGGTTTTTCTTTTTAGGATAGCAACAGCAAACTTCCAAATCTTTTCTTGAAAAAAAGCCAAAAAATGCTATCCTGTTTTATTATGCCATAGTAGCTCCAATGGTAGAGCAGCGGACTGAAAATTCGTGTGTTGCTGGTTCGAGTCCAGCTTATGGCACCAATCATGGAAGATAGAAGTGCCGGGCACTAGGCAACTTGGAAAGTTGTTCCACTCTGCAAAGGGTGACAGTTCGACTCTGTTATCTTCCTCCACAATAACAGTTGACTATTAAATATTATCTAGTATAATAAGTGTTCAATGGAGAAATATTATGGCAGTAGCTGGTGATTTTATAGAACAATTAAAAGAAATATATGGATCTCAAGGTCCAACAGTTATTTTAGATGTAGGTAGTAGAGATCTGGAAGAAAGCATACAGATGTCAACAGCCTTTCCTAATACTAGAATAATTGCATTTGAACCAAATCCTAATCAATTTGTTATTTGTCAAGCAGCAGGAAAAAATTATCCTAACATTGAGGTATACGAATATGCCTGTAATGATAAAGAAGATATTGTAGATTTTTGGATAGTCAATGAGAATATAGGTGCATCCTCTATTTTAGAACCAGAAGAAGATTTTTTAGATGCAGGATGGCAAAATGGACACAGAAAATGTACATTTCAAAAATTATCAGGCATTAGAGCAAGACGTTTAGATTCTGTACTAACTGAAATTGGTGTTGACAAGATAGACGCCGTTTGGATGGATGTACAAGGTAATGAATTAAAAGCATTGCAAGGTATGGGAAAATTTATTGATGATGTTAAACTAATGCATACCGAAGCTGCATTAAAACCTTACTATAAAGGCCATGCTCCAAAAAGTGAGCTCGAATCGTGGATACATCAACAAGGATTTGAAACAGAATTTATTAAAACAAGAGATCCTCATCCCTTTGGTGAAAGTGATCTAATTTGTATTAGAAAATAATTTGGTAGAGTAGCATAGTGGCTAATGCACCAGCTTCATACGCTGTCAATCGTGGGTTCGAGTCCCACCTCTACCACCAACTTGTTATTTGCTATTTGCAAATAGTAAATGCTTTTTTAGGATACTGACAGCAATTTATTACATGTCAAACTAGAGGTCGCGGGTTCGAGTCCCGCCGTTAGTGTTGCCTAGCAGCATCAACGTAGATCAGTCGGTAGATCACAAGTCGTAAAAAATGTATCCTGTTTTATCGAGTTCTTTAGTTTAATGGTAGAACGCTGCTTTGACTTGGCAAAGATGAAAGTTCGATTCTTTCAGGAACTACCAACTCGCTATAGTTCAATGGATAGAATAGAAGTTTCCTAAACTTTAGGTCCTAGTTCGATCCTAGGTGGCGAGACCAAATAAATAAAATGCCCCGTTACGCTAATTGGTAGTGCGGATTCTCTCAAAAGGAGTTGGATGTAGGTTCGAATCTTACACGGGGTACCAGCGGTCTTTGGTGAAATGGATATCATCTTTGTCTTCGAAACAAAAGTCGTGGGTTCGACTCCTGCAAGACCGGCCACTCTGCTCCTATAGGTAAATGGTATACCAGCACTTTGGTAAAGTGCAATTACAAGTTCGATTCTTGTTAGGAGCACCACTTGACATAGACGCAGAACGATGTTATACTATGTGCATACGTTAAACAATTAACATTGTTCTTTAAAAAATTAAAAAATATTTGCGGGTGTGGTGGAATGGTATACACAGCAGACTTAAAATCTGCCGCAGAAATGCATGCCGGTTCGAGTCCGGCCACCCGCACCATATTGAAATGCATTGGGTATCGTATCAAGTAATGTAATTGCTTTGCCAGCGGTGTTAGTGTGTTTCAATATGGTAAATTTCCTGGCGTTCGTATAATGGATAATACAGGGGATTTCTACTCCCTAAATAGCAGTTCGATTCTGTTACGCCGGACCAGAGATTTTATTACCAGCGAGACTTGGAGTCCGAGGGGTCTTATATGCCCTTTCCGCCAGATTAGCGGCTTTGAGAGAGTTCGATTCTCTCCGCTGGTACCAAAAGAATTGTGGGACCTTAGCTCATTAGGTTAGAGCAAGCGACTCATAATCGCTGGGTGGTGTGTTCGAATCACACAGGTCCCACCATAGTAGTTGACAGTCTATAGAATAGATTGTATAGTAAGAGTTTGCCCCGGTGGTGTAATGGTAGCCACGATGGTCTTAGAAGCCATTGTCGAAAGGCGTGGGAGTTCGAGTCTCCCCTGGGGCACCAAAGTTTTTTAATAAAAGGAAAGTATGAAAACTAACGCAGCATTTCGTTTGAGTAAACAGTCTAAACGTTTCATGGCCTTGATGCCTTTTAAAGGTCAAGAGCAACGAGACGGGTTTCGTCATATGATGATTGAAGCACAGGTACTAGGTAATACTATAGTTAAGAGTTCCAAAGAACGTAACAACAAAGGTGAATAATGAAAACTCCAGATTTTGTCAATTCAGTTAACACAGAAAAATGTGTAGCCAATGTTGGTAATAGATTTGATTTAGTTTTGATTGCTGCTATTAGAGCACGTGAATTGAAACAAGGTCGTGGTAATAGAAAAATGGTTATGTCGCCCAACAGCCATATTGTCAGTGCTCTACAAGAAATTGAAGCAGGACATGTTGGTAGGGAATATTTAAAGAAGGTGCGTTGAAATGAGCAAGGGTTCAAGACAACGTCCTACTGATTTAAACAAGTTTAGAACAAACTATGATGCTATCTTCCGCAAACCTGATCCTAGAGTAGTCGAGGATGCACAGGCAGAAGATGAAGCATTTCGATTGATTGAAGAACGTCAATTACAAGTTCAAGATAGTCTTCAAGGTGGTTAATAAATAAAATTAGGCCCTATTAGTATAATGGTATTACACCTGTTTTGTAATCAGGCTACGGCAGTTCGATTCTGTCATGGGGCACCAAGAGATAAGTAGTATGTAACAAGGATAGCATGAAAGATGGCTATCAACAACTCGTTTAGAGTCATTTGGGTGAGAAGCCCATCCTAATAATGCGGGATTAGTTTAATGGTAAAACAGCAGATTTCCAATCTTCGGTCAAGGGTCCGATTCCCTTATCCCGCTCCAAGTCTATTCAATATGTTTAGTGCTCGTGTTCTAAGTCTTTGAGTAAAGTCATCTTCAGACAAAGTGCCTTTAGCAAGGTTACATTTTCTACAAGTTACTTGAAGATTATTATATGATGTTTCTCCGCCTTGAGATTCTGGGATAACATGATCCATGTGTATTTCACCATCGCGGAGATCATCATCGCAATAGACACAATAGAAGCCATCGCGTTCAATAACTCTACGTCGTAGGTTTAATGGTATGCGTTCTTTTTTTTGTAGCATGGAAAATATTTAGTAAATAGAGTTTTAATGGATTAAGAGCCTGGTTGCGTAGAGAGGTTATACGTCTCCTTTACACGGAGAGCGATGACAGTTCGAGTCTGTCACCAGGTACCAAATATATATGATTGAATACATAACAACATTTTTTGCCCTATTTTGTATAGATATTTTTTATACATACTATCTAAGAGCAGTAGCAGATGGAAAGGCATTAGTTGCAAGTTCATGGTCTATTGTTGTTACTATTTTAGGAGCATTTGTAGTTATTAACTATACTACTGATCATATGTTGTTGATTCCGGCTGCATTGGGTGCGTTTTGTGGAACCTATGTTGGAATGAAATTAAGAAAGAAGGAAGAATAATTCTCCGGTTCGCCTAACCTGGTTATGGCACCTCGTTTGGGACGAGGAATAATGTGAGTTCAAATCCCACACTGGAGACCATTTTTATAAAGAGGAAAACATGAGAGCAAGTCACATTTTAGTAAGTACATTAGAACAAGCACAGTCAATCTTGGCTGAAGCAAATGCATCCAATTTTGGTCAATTAGCACGTCAGCACAGTTCATGCCCAAGCAAGAACAACGGCGGAGACCTTGGAGATTTTGGACCAGGTATGATGGTCAAACCTTTTGAGGACGCTACTGTAGCAACTTCAGTTGGGCAAATTAGCCAACCTGTACAAACGCAGTTTGGTTATCATTTGATTCACCGAACTGGTTAATAAGAATTCGCCATGGCACACGGCGTATAATAGGATAAATAGTGTGGCACAAATACAGCGGAGTAGGGGAGTCTAGCCGTCCCCGGAAGTCTCATAAGCTTCAGATCGCAGGTGCGAATCCTGCCTCCGCATCCCTTCTAGGATACTAACAGCAATAACCCTTGGTTAATTCGCTTCATGCGACTTGAAAAATAGTATCCTGTTTCCCCAAATTGTCTTGACAAGACCCCGGTTTTGTCGTACAATATATACATGTTAAGAAATTAACAGTGAGTTTTAGGATAGGTTCAGCAACTCAATTACATGCAACTGATGGGCAGAGATAACTTCACAGCCTATCAAAACTGTTGGCTACATCAGTAAAAAGTGGCACAACTATCCTGTTGAATAATAGAATGT
>Ga0208133_1000076_pt1 | contig 37047 bp, 57 predicted proteins | sample ColrivemetaGS535_FD_187595 | JGI IMG/M metagenome (GOLD analysis project Ga0208133, IMG submission 187595) | Estuarine microbial communities from the Columbia River estuary, USA - metaG S.535 (SPAdes) (version 2) | ecosystem: Environmental > Aquatic > Marine > Intertidal zone > Estuary | place... | reverse complement strand
CGCCTGTGAGCCGACCGAGCCGATAGGCTCGAATATCGTAGAGCTATTAGCCTGCGCAATCTGCGAGGCTACCGACCCACGGTTAAGCAGCTTGAAATTCTGGCGATAAGTTAGATGGGTTGTTAAGTCCAGGTTGAATAAAACACTACCCCCGAACCGGGCGCGGATGCGCTTTGCCGCCGATGTGTTGGTACAAGACCAGATCAGATCAAGCTCAATACCGTCAGCATCACCAACGGCGAGGGCGGGAATGGTTAGAGAAGCAAAATTTGTTTCCGTAGTCCCCTGCCCTGCGCTATCTGTGATTGACTGCGCTATAGCGGTTTTATAAGCGTCACATGGCGTCATCAGAACCCATGCCCCGTTAACTGCCGCCCAGCGGGCGCGCCCCAGGTCTGTCGCCAAAAATTCTTTGCCGCTAGAAACGGCGGAGGCTGCGGGGCGTTGCGCGAATGTTCCTACGATCATCTCATCATCTCCATAAAGTTCTAAAAGTTTGGTTGTGTCCAGCCTGGATGCGGCGAAAGTCGTGTCAGACGCAATGACCGGCGTGACGCCAATATCAAAGTCAATTTCACTTGCCGCGCTTGCAGTTAGTAATATCACTATGCCATTAGCATACGGGCCATATGTTGCGACTGTTGCGTTTGTGGCTATCACGCCAACCCCTTCCCCCTGCACAATGGATGCATTGTAAGTGCCGGTTACAGCGACCACCGCGACACTTTCGCCGGGCAGAACGTTGAGCCTGATGCTTTGCCCGTTTCGGATTGTTTCCGTCGCCATACGTTGCTCCTAAATTTTCACATTGTTCGTATTATATCAGTATCCTGAAACTTTTCTAAATATTTGACGCGGCTTCGATTCATTTCTCACGGCTGCTATGTCAATCCTGGATTTTGCCAGCTTGCCGTTCTCGACCATCCCGCGCAGAATCCCCTCGTACATGAATGCCAGCTTGCGTAACTGGGTTAAGAGCAGCCGCCCTTCGTTGTCCCTGATCGGGCACGCATCAAGCTGCGCAAGAACGGCCTCGTTCAGCTTTTCAAAGGCTTCTTTGAATGCCGCGTTCTCTAACACCTGGGTTGCGTCTATGCCGCGCTGGTTCGTTCTTTGGTCGTTCATGGTGATACCCCCGCTTCCGCGCTAACGGTCTGGGTGAATCCGTCAATGCTCTGCGCAAGTGCGTTGCTGGCGTCGGCCTCCTGCTCTGCCTGTGCCGCGCCCAGCTCCAGTTGCTTGATGTATATCTGCGTATTAGCGACCAGCTCAGTCTTCCACTTCTCAGTGCTGTCAGCTAACTCAGCCTTCCACTTCTCGAACTCAAGCCGCTGCTGTTCAAGGTTCATATCCATCATGGCCTTGTTCTGATCACGCTCACTATCACGCTGATCATTAGCGGCCTGTAGCTCAAGATTGCCCTGTATCTCACGAAGCTTTGCGTCGGCTTTAATCTGTTCGACCTCGCGTGTCATCTGCGTTTCGGCCTGGAATTTCTGCACGTCACTTTGCGTGGCAGCCTGATGCTTTCTCTCATCAGCTTGGATCTTCATCTGCGCAATCTGAATTTCAAGCGGCGGTTCTTTGGGCTGCGGCTCTTGCTTGCTTGGGTCTTGCAAGAAGTTCTGCACGTCCTTGAAGCCAGCATTTTCAATGATCTTTGCACCTGTGTGGTACAGGTGTGCTGGGGTTGTCAGGCCGATAGCCATGCCCTCTTTCTGTAGCTGTGCGATCATCATCAATTGCGCGGCTTTCTGCTGCACATCTCCCGTGCCCAGGCCAACATTGATGGTCATATCGTACTGATCACGCCACTCATTCGGGTCGTATTCCACGAATTCATCCCGCAGCCGAAATGCCATTTTCTGCATGTCGCCATCGGTCAGCACTTTGAGAATGCCCTGAAAGATGGGCTTGACCAGTGTCTCGGCGATGATGCGGGCGATCAGCTCCACCCGCTGCATGGCTGCGCTCATGTCCATAGCGCGGCCTGTGGCGGTGTTGTTCATCGAATCGGGGTTAAGACCTTGGCTTGTCCTGGAAACGCCTGTGCGGTTCTCTCGCATCGACTGGACGTACTCCAGCATGGGCATAGAAGCCCCGGCGGCGAAGGGCGTCACATGCTCGACCACCGCGTTTACGTCACGCTGGCGAATCACGCCACCAGGGCGTGAGTCCAGCAGGTCATCGATGTTAGCAAGGGGTGACCAGTTGGCATCCGTCAACACCTTGGTGCGGGGATTGTTGGTCAGGTAGAGGTTGTTAAGAGTCTGCCGTAGCAGCTCGGTATGCAGCTTTTGCAGGTCTGATACCGCATCCGCAATGCTCATGCCGTCCCAGCGGTGCGGATTGAGTATTGGGCTAGATGTTGCAATCGGGACGTGACTCACAACCTCGCGCTTAAGAATCTTTTCCTCAAGTCGGTAAACGCAGAGACGCTCAGCTATGCCGTCACCGTCAAAGTCTGCCAGCACCCATTCCATGCGCAGCCAGCCGGTCGCCATCGAGTCATCGGTGCTTTGATTCTCGCCAAAGTCAGCGGTTTGGATACTCTCAAGTTGGTTCGTCCGGGTTAGCCGGTTGACTAAATCGCCATGGTCGCTGGCACGCAAATCTGAGGCGTCTACATCTTTATACCCCATCAACTTGAGGTCTGTCAGGGTAACGCGAATCAATCTGGCGACATAAGGGCATTCGGCCAGCAAGGGCGATGTCCAGTCACGATCCACCAGCAAGTCTTCAGGGCTGAACGCTTCAACCTTCACGATTGAGCGCTTCTCAGTCTTTTTCATGCGCCCGGTATAAACCGTGACAGGCTGCCCGAACTCGTCGATTTGCGGCTGGCCGTCCTGCCCAATCATGGGGCTGGGGGTAGCTGACTCAATCTCACTGTCCTCAGACTCTTGCAGCATCATTGCCAGCATCTCTTCAGACGCGCCCTTGAATGGCACGCTCGAAACCGTCTCTGAGTCTTCCTTGCGCCACATGACCGCGCAATTCCTAATCGTTAGCATGTCCTTGATGGCTGCGTAGAGGATCAGAAAGCCATTGTTTTGCTTGTAGAACACGTAATTGCAGGCGTCCGTAGCTTGATCAGCGCCAGCTACGTCTTTTTCTGTGGTTGGCTCGAACGACACCGCTTTATCGGTAGAGGTGAACGTTTTAAGCAGCGCCGGGAGTATCCACTCTACCGAGTCAGACACGTCAGAGGCCACTATCTGAGACCAGCCCGGCTCTTCATTTCCGTATGGCATGCGGTAGTATTCGCGCATTGCCATCTCGCGCTCGTCGCCAAGCTGCCCGTGAATGTAGTGGCTTGCGGCTTGCTCCTTTTGCCGCAGCAGCTCTAGCAGTTCTGTCTCATCCATCTTCATGCGATATAGCGCCCCTGTTTGTACTTTATTGGCTTGGCGATATTGCTATCGTTGGTCAGGCTATCGGCCACCAGCGCCAGGTACCGAGCCGCATCAGCGCCGTGACTGAACTCATCGTGCAGCGGCTGCGTGGCCTGCCCGGTCTTGCTGTTGATATTCCATCTGTAGCGTTTCAAGCATTCTACCAGCCGCTCAGTGCGCGCCTTGTTGAAGTAAATGCGGGGAAATATCTCCCGTAACCTGTCGATCCCGGTGTTGACCTCGGTGTTAGGCACGCGCTCAACGGCCCATCCTAACCCCTCCAGCACCTGCCTATCGTCCTTGCCGGTCTGGTGGCGCTTGTGGAATCCGTCATGCGGTAGCCACACAGAACCCCAATTCATTGGCTGATCGTCCAGCCGTAGCGCCCGCAGCTCTTGCGAGTAATCCGCCAGGATGCGCTGATTACCTTCGATATAGTGTATCACACGAATCTCACTGGCTACACGCTGCACTAGTATCAGCGTCATACTGTCGGCCATTCCTAGATCAAACACGACATGGGTCTTGAGTGCGCCATCATGCGGCACCTCGCGTATGCGACCGGCGGCAATGGTGGCGCTCATAGCGTCAAAATAGATGGCACCATCCACCGCTGGCTTGCACTGCCCGCCCCATATGTGATTATAGTCCTCTTCCCTCATCGTGGCCTGAGCATGCAGTCGCTCTTTTTCAAGCACTTCAGGGAACCACGGATTATCGTTGTAATTGATCTCGACGCTGATCGTATCGGGCTGCGGCTCAGTCACGGCCATCCTGTGAGTTTCGTCTGTATCCAACTCGGGGTTGTAGGTTGCCCATATCTCAGAGTCATCAGCGCGTATCGTCGGTATTAGGATGCGCCATGAACGTTGGGTTATTGTGTGGGCTTCTTCGCACCACACCAGCGTGCAGCCCTCGAAGCTCTTGATCGACTCGACGGTCTGATCTGACAGGCCAGAGAAATAAAACGCGGAGCCATTCAGCCCCCGTATCTCGTTTTCCAACACTTGGAAGAACCCGCCCAGCCCGAGCGCGGCGATCTGATCTTTAATGAGCTGGTGGACTGACTGCTTGATGGACTTCTGCACCTCGCGGGTGCATAGAATGCGCTCGGGCTTGGAGAAGGCTTTTACGATTAAGGCTCTTGCCACTGACCACGATTTGCCACTGCCGCGCCCACCACGGATGAATTTGTACCGGCTCGGCGTAAATAACGCAGTCGCCAGCTTCGGCGGAAACTCGACGTTAAGAGCGTCCGGCGATGACATTAATTGTCCTTGGCAGTGCGGTATTGTTTATCTGGATAGCGGTATCAGGTGACTTGCCAAGCACGGTCTCCTTGCCCTTAAGGATCGTCTCGGCACGCATCCTATACCCCATCTGCCCCTCACACGGTTCCGCCATTGCCTGCTTGACATTGATAACCGCCGCATTGGTGAAGAACTGGATATGCTTGGTGCGTTCGTCTACTGCCTCAGTAACAGCGCTCACCATCCGCTCATCTTGCCCAGCCAGGCCTTGCCTGTATTGGATCCCCGCGCTCACGATGTGGGCCGCGTCTTTTGGCACGCCCTTGGTAATCTGCGCCACCTTGCCAGCACTTACGCCGTGCCTGTCCGCAAGGTCACGCTGACTATACTCGCCTGTGCGCCATTCGGCGTCTATCTTAGAGACAGTATCGGGGTTGATTGGTTTAGCTGCCATTCAGCACCTCAATGATCATCGTGAATAATCACTGGTGGATTTGTCGCGTAGGGATTAGTGGCGGAATTATTGCTGTACGGGTTTCCATATTCCCCATACCTGTTATTGATCGAATCCGGGCTGTACTTGCTGCCGTACCTTCCGTATGGATTCGATGTGCTGTTCGGGTCGTATGGATTTGCGCTAAGCGTACCCAGATATTTCCCTGTACTCGGATCGACCAGGATAGGCGGGGCAGCGAACACCGGTGCACTAATTAATGCTACCATCATGATTAAATTACGCATTTGATATGATACCTCAATCCGCAGCCTTAAAATACTTCGCGTCTGACCCACAGTGCCGCCATCCGCCACCGGTGCGCTCTGTGTGGCACGACACAGAGATTCCGTATCTCTTACGTGCGCACATGGCGACTTTTATGACACCGACGGTATGAGCGGTTTTGTGCGCACAATAATCACATTTTTTATCAGTCATGCCCCATTTTCCCTTATAATATCAATATCGTCAAGCGCAGCGCGTGGACATCCCCACATATGCCGGGTAGTGCAGGAGTAGCCGGCCTCAGTACCGTGATTATCTTTTGGCGTGTAGCAGTCGCGCTTGACGCACGACTCATGTAGCACGTCTACCGCTAGCCGGAGCGTGCTGTCGATGATTTTCATTCGTCCACCAGCCTAAAATGCTGGATCAGCGCGGCCTCGATCATCTTACCCTGGCTCGATCCTTGAGCTTTGAGCCAATCCCTGATAGCAGGCGGCAGCTTGACGGTCACAGCCACCCTCTTAACTCCTTTGGGGAGCTTCTTCCGGCCCGCCCCCGCTCGCTTTCCGCCTATCAATCTTCTTCTCCTTCGTCGTAGCAGCATGGCGCCCATGGAGCTTTTGGCGTCTCTTTAAGCTGGTCGGGGCTATACAGAATCCGCGCCAGCGCCAGTGCCCCTCTTTCATCCTCGTCACTCCAGCCTGCCGAGTCGGCGTATTCGATACCTTGATCAACAACTTCTTCGCTGTAGGTCTCAATCAGAATTTCGCGAGCGGTTTTCATTTCATTCTCCTTTTTCCCCGGTTTGCTTTATTGCTTGACCGTGATAATAGTATGCACCTATTTACAGCAAGAGTCAATACTTATTTTAACTATTTTTTGATGTCAAATTTCCACCTCGCCGCTACAGTCAATTTTGTAAATCTGCCTATGTTCGCGCATACGTTTGCCCCGTGTGTAGTGGAAAGCCCCCGGCTTTAGCCGTGGGGTTATTTACTTATCTCCACTTTTTGGTGTATAAAAAGCGTTAGCCGTCACAGGCGCGTGTATCCGCTCTCGAAAGCACCAGCCGGTGAAAACGACTTATAGCCATCCTCATAGACCACGTAGTAGCCACCGACCTCGGGCTTGTGCTTCGCTACGTACTCCGGCGACATCGGCACCTTGTCGTAGCCTTCTTCGGACGGCTGGAAATAAACCCCTCCATGTTGGTCGCCAACAATTCCGGCAATCTTCAGCGCCCAAACCTTTTTGTGGCATTCGTACTTCGGCATTTCGCGGCTTACGTTCATGTTTAAGTCCTCAAAAACCGTGGCTTCGTCGGGCGTCACGGCTAACCCGTCAATCAACGCGGACGGCTTTCAGCCGCCGGTTATTTTTGCGTTATGCCCAGCCTTCGCCAGTGCCCTCGCATCTTCAAGGGCATTGTGGGGAATGGCCGAGGTCGTCGCCGTGTCAGGCAAATCGCGGCGAACCTCAAAGGTCATCGTGTCAGGGCCAATTCTGTCGCCCGGCGCATATTCCAAAAAGTTGCAAAAGTGCGCAATATCACCCGGCCAGTCCGAGACGATATGCACGGCATCAAACTGCCCAAGAAACTCGGCCAGTCCGGTGCGCAAATCTGCGTCCCGCTCCGGTTGTTGCAGTAGTTGCGGCATCACATGCTCACGCACCCACCATCCAGGGTCATCGCAGAACCGTACCCCGTACCACTCGCGCCCATCTTCGGCCACCAGCGCCATTGAAATCAGCGCACCGTGGTATTCGTTAAATTCAGTGTCAATCCAAATTCGCACTATCGTTCTCCTAGTCAAAAACCGGCATAACACGGCGCTCAAGCGGGACCGGCTGAAGCCGGCCCCTTAGCTATGCGTTGGGCGTCACCACAAATCCTCGCTGTACAATTTAGGAGGGTGCGCCAGTTCTTTTATCTGCCCTGCCAGAATCGCGACCTTCCCTGCTTCTTCTCTTCCGGCGAAAGTTCCGTCGCTCATCACAAAACCTTGCTCACCGCGTGCCACGATCAACCCTTCCGTATCACCGCTGCTTCGGCTTCTGTGCAGCGCATGAACGGTGTGGTGGTGGCGGCAAGGAGCGGGGAAGAAATGAATCAGCCCATCCTCAGTTTTCACCGCCGCTGCCACAACTCGCTTAGTTTCCATTTTGACATCCTCCCCGACCTAAAGGACGGGGCTTTACGGGCTTATTGTAAATCTCTCCACGCCTGTATGGCGCTATTGGCCTTCCGGCCTCCACCGTGACCTCGCCAACACCATGCACGCGCTCCACTGGCGCGGGGGCCGTTACCAACCTGGTGCGATATCCCGGCGTCACAGTGTCGCGCGGTGTGATTGCTATGTGTGTTTTTTTATTTGCCATTGTTAGTCCTGATTCGTGAATAAAAAAAAGTGCCAGTCAGCGGATGAGGCGCTTGAGTGGCACAGGGGTTAAAGGAGTGCTTTTATTATTTATTGAACCTGCGCTATGATTGCAAATGTCCACCGCCTTGTCAACCGCCACCTTTTGTTGGTAATTTTTTTCGCCCGGACACGCGCGGCGGTACATCGCCCGGTTGAGCAGCGGCAAAAGCTCCCCATATGTCAGCGCCGCAATAATGGCCTCGTGCTGCACCTGCTCTATAATTTTTCTGGCCTCCCTGCCGATCCGAGGCGCTTCGTGAAATAGGCTCGTCACAATCTCATCATACCGCCGAAGCGTGGCCGCCTGCACAGCGCCCCCCAACGCCAGGTACGCAGATATCCCCGCCAGCCCTTTGCGCTCGCTTATCGTCAGCGCGATAATGCGGCTGGTACGCTCACACGATGCCCTGTGCTGTGACGTGTTGTATTCAGGGCGAGGTTTCCACGCCTCTTTTTTGTCCAGCCCGACGGCGGCAAGAATATCGTCTGGCTGGCACCCAGCGAAGCAGTGTATGCCGGTAGAGCCATCCTCGCGCTCGGAAATCATCAGCGACGGAGACCGATCATCGTGCGCAGGGCATTTAGCTATGTACCTTTTGCCCTGCCGTTTGGCGTCGAGCGCTGCGATTATAATTTCAAACGACATCCGCATATCTCATCGGCAACCATTCCCACGCGCCTTGCTGTAGGCGATATTTTTTTGCTTTATTTTGTTGAGCACCGCCGCCGTGATAGGGGCACTCGGCGTAGATTCAAATCGCCACGATTTGGGCGGGTAGGTGCCCATAATATCTTTGTAAAGGTGTGCGGCGCGTCCAGCCTGTTTTTCCGGCGCTGAATTGCCTCTGGCGTAAGCGCACATCTGCTCATATAGGTGGCGCGAATCATCCGCCAGCTTGCGCTTGCCAATCATAATCTCGACCATCTCGCCCGGCACTGACTCGATCAGCGACGGCTTGACAATCGCGAAGCCGCACGCCATGCAGCGCTTGGCGAATGGCTTGCTTCCGCATGCTGGGCACCCCTTCGCCGGTTCTTTTTCCTCGTCATCGTCGCGGCGGATGGTCTTATCCAATTTTTCACCCGCATCCAGTACATCCAGGCCGTTAAAATAAATGTCCTCAAAATCCTCCTTGAAGCGGATGATATTCCCCGAAAAATCCAGCAGCTTGAAATGGTCTTTGCCGGGATGTGATCGTGCCCCCCTACCCCACATCTGTATTGCTGTGGACAGAGATTTGCGCAGCGGCCTAATATCCAGGATTACAGTCACGTCGGGACAGTCAAAGCCCTTCGCGAGAGCCTCCACGCTCAGAAGCACGCGTATTTTTGAGTCAGGCTTGGTGAACTCGGCAAGAAGAGATTCGCGCTCGTCGGCTTTTGTCTCGGACGTGAATACCTCTGCGCGCACGCCAGCGGCTATAAATTGCTCGCGCAGCTCCTCGCAATAGGCTATCGTCGGCCCAAATCCGATAGTCTTGCCCCCAGATGCATGCTCAAGCCACTCGTTAACGACATCTCCCACAATCTCCATACCTCGCTCTGCGGCTGCGTTCTCAGTCCATTCACCACCGGATGTCTCAGCACCGCGCATATCGACCGTAGTGCAGCTCAGCACGCGCATCGGCACAAGCGTCCCCTGCTCGACAAGCTCGGCCATTGTGGTGGCGTTGATCAAATTTGAGTAGATCAGACCAAGCCCTTTTGAAAATGGTGTTGCCGATAATCCCACGCAATGCGCGCCGCTATTTTTGATGTAATCGGTAGTTACCTTTAGCTGGGTGTGGCAATTGTGGACTAATACGCCATTTGCAAAATAGGACGGATGATCATCGACCCGTAAGTTGTACACATTGATTCCCCCAGGGTATTCGACAATCTTAATACTTTCCACCCAAGGCTTCTCAGCAATGCATCTTTTTTCCTGTCCTGTGCTTGCCTCGATAGAGCACAATGGCTCATTCCGTCCAATTCTATTGCTATTTTCATGGCGGGATTCGCTATGTCTATTTTGTAATGATGCGGGTATCCCTGCGTATTGCTTTTCAGTGTTTTTTCTGCATATTCCGCTTTCCAACCGGCACCTAAAAGCCCCATCATCGCCGCTTGAACTTTCGTCATACCACGCCCGTTCCCGCCCTGCTTCGGAGGTCTGTGGCCCATAGAAAGAAGAGTTGCAGATACTTTTTCTCGCGCTTCCAATTTGTGCATCGGATTTTTTAATTTCTTTGCGCAAGATTTCCCGCAACATTCTCGTGCGCTGAACGACACCTCTGCTTCGTATATCATCTTCCCTTTGTATCCCTTCACTTTCCCTGGGTAAAAATCCCCCCCACACTTCCTGCACGTCTTTACGGCGAAATAAGCGCGTACCGACACCCAGGGAGCTAGCGGATCTCCATCCCATATCGGTAAAGATTGGATGATCTGCTGTGCATTCGATAATTGTCCCATCCGAAATCCTTATTTTTAATGTCGCATATACAACTTTTGAGAATACACTGAGAATCTGTGACTCTCCGCATGAATTATATATGAGTTCACCACAAGAAAGCGAATCAATTCTCTTTTGCCCTAGTGGTGTGTCAATAAGTGTATGTCCTGGAAAACATTCGTCGATTATCACGGTATCAAAATGGTCTATCCCTCGCCGCGCCAAAGTCTGTGCAGAGGCTATCTGAAATGGCATATTGCGGTTGGCGCGCCAATGCCCTGACTGAAAAATCCCGTGCGCGGACAATCCATACTCATCTGCTTTTTTGCTGGCCTGATTTATGAGCGTGATCCGGTCACAGATGAATATCGCACGCTTGCCACGCTTAAGCGCTTCATGGGCGATCCGCAAGCCAAGGTACAGCTTTCCAGCGCCGGTCGGTGCCATGACCACTTGGCACCGATGTCCGGCCCTTGCTCCGGCTCTTAGAGACTCATGAGCGGTGACCTGGAATGGCCTTGGATCGGGAAAATTCGACGAGGCGTAATTCGGCGCATCCAAAAATGTGGTCTGCATGTCAGACGCTCCAATCCAGATTGGCTTTGCGTAGCCGCGCCTGCAACCGCTTCACGGCCTTTATCAGCACATTATTTTGCGCCTTCATGCCAGCGTAGCGCTCTTCGGCGATGCGACGCTTTTCGACCGCCTCTGCCAATGGGTCTTTGCTATCAAGCAATTTCACGAACGCCTCGAAGTCCTCTTCCATCGCCTTCCTCTTACGCTCATCATCGGCGGATTGCTCTACCTCAGCCATATCGTGCGCCGCTATGTCATCCGGCGTAATCTCGGCAAGCTCAGCGGCTGATGGGCCGTAGTCGGCTTCATCGTCGTACTCGATTGATGGATCTTCGACCGGATTCTTCACGGTATGCGAAGCAGTTTTTCCGCTCGAAGTTGTGAATTTTACGTTTTTCTCGCCTTTGATTTTATTATAGTTTTTCCCAACTGTGTCATCCGATGACACTTCTCTCGGTTGTTTAACATGAGTTATTTTTTTGATTATTACGCTCACGAAATTATTGCTTACCCCGCATTGTTCGGCAATTTTCCGCGCCGACCATTGCGACCACTCAGCATCATTAAGCATCGCGGTAACAGCCTTTGCCTTATCGGCATTCGTGCGGCGCAGGCCGTGCCTTGCATTGGCGCCGAATGAATATAGAATAGCGTCACGCGCTAGGCCGTCCCGCACATCAACTTCGCATTCGTCGATTCCCGCGCCACGATAAGCCCAATACCGATGGAATCCATCAGCAAGCCAGTGTTGCGCTCCATCAAAAAAAGTTACAAGCGGCGGGAATTTAACGCCCCCATTCATCGCCTCAACATAATCTGCGACGACTTTCTCGTCTATTTTTTCTCGCTGCTGTGTCCCGCCATCATGTACTATTTCCGACAATTTCAATGTTTTAATCTTGCTCATTATTCGTTCCTCGTTTTTGGTGCTGCCGGTAAAACCCCTCGCGCAGTGCCTGCTTGAGCATGTCGATTGATTTTTGCTGGTAATCTCTAAGTTCGATCATAGCTTTCCGCCTTTTACCAGCGTTAACACCGCCGCTGGCTTTTTAATCTTTTTCTTCTTTTGCGTGGGCTTCTTTTCAGGAGGGAGCTTTGCAAGTGCCGATAAATGTTGCGAAGTTGTCCCACGGAACATGCGCCTGGGGTCAATTCGGTAAAGGTCACGCATCCCTATCCTCTGCGAAGGCCAAACTAATCCATCGGCGATGAGATTTTTTAATTCCGTGCAAAAATGGGAACGTTGCATCCCAATCAAATTCGCCATTTCAGTCTGATTGACGGAAACCCAATTGTCCATTTCGACATGAGCGAGTAGGCAATAAAATACCCTGCTCGACCTCGTCGTGGGAGGGTTTTTTGATGCGGCCATAAAATATTCTTGTGATACGATCAAAAACCCTGAATCGGAAAATATTGATTTCGTCTTTTCTCTCGGCTTGGCGACTATGGCATAGGGTAATATTTCTCCAGTATCAAGGTCGATGGTCGCTGTGTTTACGTTCTTCGCGTGGATTTTATGGGGCTTATGTTTCATTGTCTATTATCCCGGAAAGTTACCTCTGGCGGTAACTTAGTGTACCGCTGGCGGTAACTTTTAAAACACACAAACCCACCAACCACGCGGGTTTGACGCTTGTTGGAGTCTACAGTAGTGAGTAGTAAAGAAGGGGAACGAGAAAATTGTATGGCAAACCGTGCTATTTTCACGCGCATATCCTGATTCTGAAGTCTGTTTCATCCCATGCGCCTTTGCCCTTGAAGCAGGCAAGGCACAATACCTGCAAGTTGCCGGCTAACGATTTCTCGCGCCGGGCCAGAGCGTACTGCCAAACCGTTAGACTCCCGGCGCTTTATTCAGGGCAAAAAAAAGCCCGGTGACGCTTTCGCGGCCCGGGCTGTCGTGTTTGTTCGATCACACCGGGCGGCTTGGTCGTCAAATCGGTCATGGGGAACCTTGTGACGGCATGCACTCTCTGCACACTCCGCCCCATGTCTGTCAGCGGCACCACCCGCTAACGTCTAAAATTTACATCATTGCTCATCCGTTGTCAACATATTCTTCACCGCTATTTTGCTTGTATTCCGGGCAATCGTCGACCTCTTGCCCACGACTAAAATCATCGCATGGCTGCCAGTATGGATTATGCTTTGCAGTGTGTCTGTAGCACCTGTCACGCGCTTTACAGGTTGTCGTGGCGCACATTGTCAAGTCTGGCATGGATATTTCATCCTGTTTTTTTGTTGCGCTTTTCAAAAATTGCTATGACATGCGCCATGACCATAGCCCGAAGATGCTCCGGCACGCGCCCGATAGCCTCTCTGCGCTCCTCGCGCGTAGTCATGGCGGCTATTTCAAAGGCATATGAGCGGGGACGCTTATCGTCCATGGCGGGCATGATCGTAGAGCGGCGCGGGCAGCGTGTATGCGGGGCCATCGATCACCGTAATTGATCCACTCACGGCCCAAAACTTGCAGCCAGAAATGTCATAAATTCGGCAATCGTCGTCTAAAATGGCGTCCTGAACCGCTTTAATCAGATTGTCCGTGTCCGGCTTTTGCTGGTGCGGCTGGCCCGCCATGCTCGCCCGCTTTTTTGCGCTCCACGAGGCGGGCATTGGCAGCATGAAAACTATCCGCGCCCCGCCCTCTGGGAGGGCCATGCCATGCAATCTCACCTCGTCACAGAATGCTCTATACCTGAGCACGGGCGGGCGCCGCGCCCACTTGTCGCGCTGCGTCATGCGAGGTTTTGGCACCGGGGTAATCATGTATGTCATCATCCGTAAACCCTTATTGCCGTCAGCACAATCAAAAAAAGAAATTCTTCGCTCATCTCGATGCTTTTTCGCTCGGTGGGATTGTCGAAAAATAAATGACACGCGTGGCATAGGTGCGCACCGGCAATGTCATGCGCTTTTATGCCACGTCCTTTCCCGAGGGCGTGCTGGCGGAGTCCGGTATAGTGGGCCAGCACTACGGTACCATCATCGGCACCGCACCTGACGCAAGATTTGCCGCGAGCGAGATCCCTTAACCACGCCATTGCGGCCTAACCTTGATGCCGTTGTGACGAAGCCACTCCTCATGCGACTGATCCACATGCGGGGTATATATTTTTGGCCGGATGGGAATATAAGGTACAGGTGCCGCCTTTTGTGGGATCTTTTTCTTTTTGCTTAATGTCCCCCGTGGCGCTCTAGGCTTTGGCGCCGACGCCGCCCTACGCTTTGCCGCCGAATGCGCGTGGCATACCCTACAGTATCTCCGCCCATCCCCGGACATCCCCGTATTATTCGGCGTGTACGTGTGCCCATTTACGCATTTCCCGGAGGCTATTTCAGATTTTGATCTTTTTGCCATAATTTATTAAAGTCAGGTGCGGATGAGTCGGTCAGGGTTGACGCCTGCGGCCGCACCAAGAGCCTCGGCGTACTTGCGCCGCATCCCGCCCCCATGCGCCCACCTCCACACAGCCATTTGCGATACCCCCATGCGCCTGGCTAGTGCGTTCTGCCCCCCGCATTTTTTTATGGCCTTGTCGATGTAATACTGTCGATCTTTTATCATTTTAATCCATCCAGTTAATTGCTGATGTGCCAATACTAACAACAATTCTCCGGCTTTGTCAACAACAAAATATATTTTAAAATGTTGTTGACAACATGCCGATGCGGGTGTAATGTAGCCCCATGGTCAACAACACGTCGACCACCTGATCCACTCCAGGATAGAGTAGGAGCCAAGATAGGAGCAACAGATCATGACCACAAACACAAAAAATCTAGTAGTAGGCGACAATTACGGCGGTTGCTTTGGTCTCGACACCAACAGCGGCAAGCAGCTTATTTATCTGGGCGGCATCACCTGGCGTGCGATTAATGGCGACAAAAGTCTCGAAAAAGACAGCGAGGCGACGACGACTAAAGCTCTTGAGTACATCAATCGTCCATCAATAATGATGGGGGCATGATCATGCGCACCACAGTAATCATCAGCAAGCGAGGTGCGGGCTATATCAGCACAGTCCACGGACAATTCGGCGGTGGACATGACGGGGCGAGGGCGGGCCTCACCGCCTACGATGCGGCAGCGGTGGCGGCAAAATATATGATCAGGTACGCAAAGTCGAACCCAGAAGGTGGCGATCTGATGGCCCCACTAGAGGTAATGGATCTTGTGCCTATCGAGCTGCGCAATATTAAAAAATCCGAGGATCTGTGATGAAAACTGAAAATAGAAAACCAATGGCAACACGCGGCCATGACGACGGCGGCGGGACGGGCCTGCTTATTGGCACTGCGCAGGCGTTTTTTATTTACTCGGGAGTGGCGCTGATTTTTTCGGCGGTAATCACCGAGGTGGTGATCTGGCGCATGGGCGATGGTCTCGCTGATCAGTGGTGGGCGCTGCTGCACGCCATGGCACTTTTGGGTGTGCTGGCCGGTGCCATATGCCTTATCTGGGCGGGCGAGTACGATAAGGGTGATCATGATGAGCGCTCTTGATAACCTGATCGAGGAGGCGCGAGGGATCACGATTGATGATCTGATTGAGGATGCGCGAGGCAGAGGCGTGCGTGACATTGACGATCTGCCCGTGTATCAGCAAAGGCGCATGCTTGCCTTGACTGTCCCCATCCTTGATGAATCGAGCGTCCTTGACGGGGTCGATCTCCTGACCTTAGTCGCTGATGCCATGATGGCGGGGATGATTGACGTGGCCGTGAAGCGGCACTCGGAAATTTCCTGGGCCGTCTATACCGCATATCGGGATGCTGCGACACGATACATAAATAGGGAGCTTAACAATGGCAAATGATCTGCTTCCGATTGAATCCGTTAATGCTATCGAGTTATTTTCGTCGCCCATTAATATGCAGGTGATGCTAGACAAAATTACGGAGATGGCCGGATCTCTATCTCCAGATACATCTACCGCCGCCGGACGAAAGGAGATAGCGTCCATGGCCTACGCCGTGGCTAGGTCGAAAACGACCATCGACGACGCCGGGAAAACCCTCGTTGCCGAGTGGAAGAAACGATCTGGAGAGGTCGACGCAGGTCGCAAACAGGCCCGTGATTACCTGGATGAATTGCGCGACAAAACGCGCCTACCGCTGACGGAATGGGAGCAAGCGGAGGAGGCCAAGCGACAGGCTGAAATTGACGCCGAAGCGGCGCGCGTCGCTGAAATCGAAGCCGCCAGAATCGCCGAGATAGAGCGCCGCGAGGCGGCCATAAGGGAGGCGGAGGAGCGCATAGCAGAGGCCGAGAGAGTGGAGCGGGCAAGGGTCGAGGCCATAGAGGCCGCCAGAGTCCAGCAGGAACGCGACGAGGCGATCAGGGCCAAAGCGCGGGCCGATGCAGAGAAAGCCGCAGCCGAGGCCATTGAAGCCGCCCGCATGGCCGAGGCGCGTGCTATAGCGCGCGCGGCTGCGGCGGAAGAAGAAGCGCTTGCCGAGGCCGCGCGCATTGCCAGGGCGCGCGAAGATGCCATTGAGTCGGCCAGGGTGAGCCAAGAGCGTGCCGTGCGTGAGGCGGAACAGCGGGAGCGCGACAGAGCGGCGGCGGAATTGGCCGAGCAAGAAAAAGCGCGGCTACGCATGCTCGCAGAAGAGGCCGAGCGTGCGGCTGATATTGAGCACAGGCGGATAGTGAATCGCCAGATATTGACCGCCATGGAGGCGCTGGATGTCCCTACGACGTGCGCTAAGCTCGTTATTTCTCTGATCGCATCTGGCAAAATCAAGAACGTATCAATCAATTATTGAGGGGCAGGAGATGAAAGTTTATCAGGCGATATCGGCGGTACAGAAGGGCTTATCTTCTGTGGGAATTGCAAAAGAGCGCGTAACGCAGGCGCAGGGCCGCTATAAGTATCGCGGCATTGATGATGTTTACGCGGCGCTCTCTACGCTATTGCCTGAGCATGGCCTGTGCATTCTTCCGCGTATGATCGAAAAGACCACAGCGGAGCGCACAGGCAGTGGAGGCGGGGCGGTTTTCTATACCACGATAAAGGTAGACTTTGATCTTGTTTCGACGGAGGATGGAAGCGTGCATACGGTGAGCGCCTACGGCGAGGCCATGGACAGCGGCGATAAGAGCTGCGGGAAGGCCATGTCATACGCTTACAAGTCGATGGCCTTCATGGTGTTTTCGATCCCGATTGATGGTCAAGATAATGATCCAGATCAGCACGGGCATACCGTGCAGCCGGTCGACAATGGGTTGCCGTGGCTCGATATCTCAATGGAAACCGCATGGAAAAACGCCAAAATAGCATACAAGCGTGATAATAATTTTGATGCTATTTTGAAAAGGTTCAGGGTATCGAGCGCGATGATGAACCAGATCAAAAAAGAAGTTCTAGAAGATGAATTTAGCGAGGCATAATAATGACTATACTTACATGTAAGGTAGATGGATGCGGGTCTCCAAAGGATGGGGCGCATCCTACCTGTGGCAAACACAGAAGACGAATGAGGCTTTACGGCGATTATTCGGAGACCAAAAACAACAAGCCCGGCGAAGGATTCATGGTGCGTGGTTATCATGCCGCACAGATAGACGGCAAAAAGAAATTCACTCATGTGAGAATTGCCGAAGCAGCGTTAGGTCGTGAATTGCCAGAAGGCGCTGTTGTCCATCACGCTAACGGCATCCGTGACGACAACAGGAATGCCAATCTTGTTATCTGCCCGGACAAAAAATACCATAATCTTCTTCATGCGAGAATCCGCGCCCTGGAAGCGTCAGGCGACCCGTCAAAGCGCAAATGTAGACGCTGCGCCACGTATGACAGTGTTGAAAATTTGAATTTATCTGGAGCGGGATACTGGCATAAATCGCACAAACGAAACCCCGGTAAGTGCATAATTCAAAAGGTGAATATTTTATGATTGTATACCTAGATTTGGAGACTTTGCCCACGAATGACCCGGTGCTAATAGAAAGATTAGGCGCATTGATCAAGGCTCCTGCTACACATAAAAAACAGGAGACCATTGACAAATGGCACGAAGAGAACGGAGCGGATGCCCTCGCAAAAATCGTAGCAGAGACCAGCTTTTCAGGGCTTTATGGCCGCATCGCCTGCCTTGCGTGGATGGTCGATGACGAGGAGGTTTTGGCGACCGATGCAGCAGACACCGAGGCGCAGGCAATCAGAAAGTTTTATGACTTCATCCAGGATTATTCTCGGTTTGGGAATTCTGCTCTGACATTCTGCGGCCATGATATCGCCAGATTTGATTTGCCATTTTTGAAGCACCGCAGCATCATTCTCGGCATCAAGCCGCCACCGGCCATCTACAAGGCCATGCACGCCAAGCCATGGGATAGCTGCATTGCAGACACTAAAGTAATGTGGACAGCCGACCAGTGGGGGCACGGGAGTATGGACAAATTGTGCTATGCGCTCGGCATCCCGGGCAAGGGCGATTTTGACGGATCGATGGTTGCGGAGACGTGGCCGCGAGACCCCGCGAAAGTTATCGAGTATTGCAAGGATGATGTTCGTCGGACTCGTAAAATATACAAGAGACTCACATTTTCGGAGACGAAGCACGGCAACGGCACTCTGTTAGGCGCAGAACTGGAGATATGAAGATGGAGAACGCACAAACCGAAAACAGCGCCGCTGGCGGGGCGTCCGAGTTGACTGACGTGTTAGAGCGCATGCGTGCCAGGGCAGATAACGCCTATTGCGACTACATCGGACAACTGCGGCGCGATGAGTGCTTGGGCTGGGAAATTAAGGTTGCGCGCGGCAAGTTTGGCGAGGCCGAGATGAAGGCGCACTGCGCGGCGGCTGAAAAGCTCGGGCGTCACCGGGCACTGCATGAGGCGGCGAACATGCTGGCCGAGGTGTTGCGCTCTAACGTAAAGTTAACCGGCTAGGCGGGATTTATCGCCTAGTCCGAGTTGAACGCCGGGTTGGGCAACGAAAGGATGAAAATGGATATTATTGAACGGCTACTCGACGATGCACTACACCATGATGATATGGCAACTCAATGCGATTGCGCGCCTGAGCACACAGTAAACTACGACCATGCTGTAAATGCAAGAGAGGCTGCAAAAGAAATTGAGAAACTTCGCAAAACTCTTAATCAGGTATTAGTTGACGCGAAATCTCAGGATGTTTTGTTCGAATGGTGGGGAGCAATAGAATTTTCCCTGACGCCCAACGCATAGTTGTGGGGCCGCGCGGCTTTTTGCGCGGTCCCGCACGAACGCCGGGTTATACGTCTTTTCCACGCGACCACGCAAAAAAAGGCCAAACAGTACCGCCAGACCGGGGCTATAAAAAGCCCTGTGCGCGGCTTTACAACGATGACCGGGGCGATGGCTTGGGCGATGAAAGTTGGGCGCACGGTCATCATCGAATTTGAGGCTGGTAACGCCCATAAGCTACCAGACCACCACAATGATTTTGGAGAGGCGTGGTGGAACGACGGGGACGTGACAGACTGGCGCTGCGCGTTTTCAGCGAACGGAGACGCATAACGCTGGCGTAACCGGCGCTGAGCTTGCGAAGCGTCCGCGTTGACGCAAATGTTAGACATGGAGCGACGATGAAAGTAAAAGACTGGCACGAACCGAAAGAACAAATGTGCAACCTCGGACGCCACAGCTGGAGCGTACCGCGCCTGTTTGAGCTTGCGCGAGAACTGCCGGTGATGGACGTTCCGCTCAACCACCTGAGCCTCTACTACACCTACGAAAAGCTCACGCTGCGCGAGATGGTTACTCACATGAAAGCCGTGAACGCTGCCGACCTCGAAAAGCCGATCATCTTGGACGAGGATGGCGAATTGATGGACGGCAGGCACCGGCTGATGAAGGCTCTGCTTACCGGAGCAGAAACGATCAAGGCGGTACGGTTTGACGATAACCCATCGCCGTGCCAAGTGAGAGATGCCTAACGACCCGAATTAAGCGGCGGCGTAGCCGTCCGCTTGGATGACGTGTTAGGCGGCACCCCACATGGATACGAAAATGCACAACGACGAAGTAGAAAAGTTTGAGGCGTGGTTTGAACAACGCAAAAAGGAATCTTGGGCGGCGGCGCTGTTGCCCGGAGAAAATAAGCCATGCCCACAGAACTGGAGCGCAGCATACAAGCCGTATTTCCGTGAAGCATGGCTTGCACGGGCGAATCTTGCCACCTAACGGCGTTGAGCTAAGGGGCGAACCGCGCAGCGGTGAGTCCAGCGAATGAAAGGAGCGACCTTGAGCGAATTGTTAGCCATGAAGCCAACGTGTAGGAACTGCGAAGCCGTATTGGAAATTGATGAGATTCATTACTACGACCACGGTGATGGAACCGCAACCTGCAACAATTGCGAAGCCGATTGGCTGGCAGCGATAAACGCTTGGCGGAGTGGTCGCGGCGGTGATGAGCCACCTCTGCCACCGTAATGGCTAACTACTAATATACACCAATAAAATACCTAAAATTTTAGCAGACACATGGCGGCCAAAAAAGAATTGTATTTGATGCGCGTGACAAAGGGCGCTCTTGAGCCAGCAGACGGGTATACAAGATCCCTGCTGCGGGCGAAGGGATACAAAAAAGGTGACTCGGTATTTGTCAGCATCACCAAGCCACGCAACCCCGGATACCATAGGCTGGCTCATTCTCTAGGCGCCATTATCGCCGAAAACGTGGACGCATTCGCAGGGCTGGACGCGCACGCCGTCCTTAAGCGGTTACAGCTAGAGGGTAATATTGAGTGTGACGAGATTGCGTTGATCTTCCCAGGCCTTGGGCCGTGCGCGTACCGTGTGCCTAAGAGCTTGAGCTTTGCGAGCATGGGGCAGGATCAATTCGAGGCGTGCTATCTTGCGATGTGTCGGCATGTGTCGTGTCAATATTGGCCGTTGCTGAGCGCGGACGAGGTTGCAGAGATGGCGGAGGTTATGGCTAACGAGTGATATCACCTGTCCTTATTTCGGAGGTGTTGAGTTTTAGCGAACGCCGTTTTGACGTGTGATATCACGATCCCCCTTAAATGCTCTGGTACTTTTTCAAGGGCGGCGACTCTCTCCGCCCTGTCTTTTATCAGGCAGATATCGGCTGCGTAATGGCGTGGCCTCATTTCGGCCATGCTGCATTCAGCTCCCGCACTTGGGCGGCACACTGGCCGTACTTTCCGAGTAGATCAATTGCCCACTCACCCCATGCGTCATAGTCTGGCGCGGGCTTATCGACTGGAGGGCACGGCGCTTTCAACCGGCTGTCCAGCACGGGCGGCGTTGGCCTCATCAACTGCGGCGGAGAGGAGGCGCACCCGCTCATCATCAGGAGCGCAGCCAGCGACAAGAGGAGCCGATTTTGTAGCGCGGCCAAAATTCGTTTTGATAGTTTCAATTTTGCCTCCAAGTGCATCTTGCGCAGATATCAGGCGCGTGGCGGCGTCATTGATGCGCCGGGTGGATATTGCCATATCCGCGAGTGTTGCAACTGCCTGAGCGGCCCGTGCGTCGGCTGCGGTGGCCTGCATGTCGCTGATCACGCGGTCTTTGATGAGTCCCTGAGCATACCATCCGGCCCCGGCCCCTGTAATGGATCCGATCAGTAGTGCCGCCCCGATAGCCTGCGCATATGGCAAAGTTATCAAGTGGCTTTCTCCTCTTCGGAAGGCTTGCCATATTTCAGCGAAAGAAATTTACTGGCCGTTGCCGATGCGCCGACAGTGCCGAGATAGATAAAAAATACCTCTGGGAAAATAACGCTGCTGGAATCGGCGGTGATGAGAACACCTGTGGCGCTCGCATAAGCCACATTGGCCCACAATTTTGTATGACTTACCTGGCCTGTCGCCGAGTCGGTGATGAGATCACGCCAGTTCACGGGGCATCCTTAAAGGACTGTATACGCTCATCGACGATCTTCAAAAGATCCGACAGCGGCACACGCATATCCTTGAGCCGCTCAATCCCTGCGTCCAGCACCTCGCCATGTAACTGGGATAAAATCCGGAACGATTTCTCAGTAATAAAATTCGTCGTGTCTTTCATGCAAGCACCTCTTTTGCCGCTTCCCACCGTGCCAGCCTATCATCAAGACCATTCAAGCCGCCGTTGATTCTGCGTGTGATGCGCTCGAATTTCCCTGCATCAGCAAGATCATTTAGACCCCTGGAGTCCCAAAACCATGCTGCCGATAATGACGCCCATTCCGCCGTTTCAAGCAATTCTGGTCGCTCGACGAAATCCCTTCCCAGCGCTTCACTCACCTCGACATAATTTGCACGCCCAGTAATCTGGATCAGGCCGCGCCCCATAAAGAGTTTTCCGTCGCCCCTCTGAGTGTTGCCCAGATCCTTGCGCCCCTCATATTTGATCTGCGCCGGTGTCGGCCCCCATATCTCACGCGTGTAGCGCAGTCCGCCGGATTCGTGGCCGATCTGGGCGAGGAACGCGGATTGTCTACGCGGCGTAGTGATATCGTAGGCAAGCATGGCTTTATTGAGCCACGATGCAAACACAGACGCCCGCGATATCGGGCCGCCTGTTGATTTCGCTATTTGCGTAACGGTTAGTGTCATGCCCTTACCAATCCCCACCAGCGCCACATAGCGCGTACATATTATCCGTAGCGATGTCATGCAGTTCATCAACGTCTGGCGATTGCGGCATATCCGCCAGCCGTGACATTATAGTCCTTAACTGCTCAACATTCGCTACTGCTATCTCGTCGAGCAGTGATTCTCTTTCTTCCGGCTTCATCAGTGTCTCCGTGAAACCCCGTCCTTTAGGGCGGGGAACAGTTACTTCCTGTCTCGCTTTATTTCGCCTTCGATTGCTGACAGCTTGCCCATAACCATCATCTGGAACGCCTCGAATTTATCATCGCGCCCACGGATATCTTGCGTAAGCTGCGTGATCTGCCCCTTGAGGTGGCTTATCTCAAGATCGTTTTGCTTGCCCGTGGAATACATCAGAATCAGCGCTACGGCAATACCTGGGATACTCGTCTCAATCAATCGCGTAATCAATGGCCTGTTCCTCTGGTCTCCACGAACGGCCATGCCGATGAATGGAATAAAATCTAGTATGTGATATTCAGGTCTCATAAGATCACCACCAGCCAAGTGTTGTTGAATAGTTGCTGGTCAATCATTTCTCGGTTTCTGTATTGGGTCGAACAGGTTGTACACGAAAGCCACGCACGGCCAGAAGAGCGCCGCTGCTGTCATTATATACCATGGAGGCAATGTCTCTCTACCGATGAGCGCCAATAATGTCAGGCCCGTGATGAGGGCGACGGCGGACACCTGCACGTCGTTTGTATTGCATGCTGCTTTAAGCCGTTTCATCAATAATGACATCGACTGCCCCCTTATGATTGATGCTCCAGATATCCACTTCAGTCCATCATCATTATGAACGTACTTATCATATCAGTCGATGCAGCGTCTGTTCCTGAGGTCGTCCCAATCTGGAAATCATTTAGGCCTTTATTGAAAATCTGGGCGCGGGCAACAGCGAAGTTCTCCTCGGTGCCTGGGATAACCGTGTAAGTCTTGGTATTTAGGTTATGGGTGATCGTGTATAAACCAAGACTGGCTCTAAGCGACGTCCACCCTGTAGGAAGCCGCGCCTTCGTACCGTTCCCAAAAATCCGCCCATGAACCGTATTCCCGTCGTGCCGTGCGATTTTCGAGTTGAAAGTGACGACACCGGTATCTGATACGGAGAGTCGTTCGGTGACTGTCGCGACTGTATCAGCCGTCCCCGACGGTGCGTTTAAAAAACGGATTCCGCCTAATGCCGATTCGATAATCGTAGCGTTAGTGGTGCCACGGTACCGCCACGATGTGCCGTCGTACCACAAATTATTTACAATATAGGAAACTCCGGACGATCCTTCGACGATCGAATTTTGCGCGCCAACATCGACCCCGCGCCAGGTGGACGGCCACGCGGGCATTGCCTCCGGGCCAACTTTAAAAGTAGTGTTAATAGCCCCCCCATTCGCCCTCTCATACTTCGTCACAATCCAGTTACCCGCACCAAGGCTTCGTGCTTCGTAACGGTCATCGGGCGCCGTGGTGATGTTTGCAGCCCCTGGCAAAATCAGCGAAGTTGCGTTATGGGTAAGCGTCAATATTCCAGTAAACCTACCCTTGCGATTAATCCCCTCGGCAATCGTACCGAAGCCAGTAATCGTGGTTGTGCCCGATATATCGACGTTCTCAGACGCAGCCGCGCCGATAGCGGTGGATGTGGCAGAGGCGACAATAACTGTGGGGGCAGCAACAGTGTTGGCGTGTAGCTGCGCAATGAAAGCGGCATGGGCGCGTTGGTAATCGTCCAGGCTGGCGGGTGATTCTGATCCGGCAGGGCTGTTGCTGGCTATCGTTGTGGATAGCTCGGTAATGAGTGTGGGAACTGGCATATTTTTCCTTATTGCTCAAGCGCATGGTAAAATGCGCAATTGCGTATTTGGTGATGGAATGGTTGCTTTCGATCCTGTGTTTTTAGGTTATCTTGTCGCACTTTTCGTCCTAGCAGTCATTGATCGGCTATTGTGAAAGTAGCCCGCCACTTGCCACCATGCCAGGCAGCAACAGGCCGTTCAGCAGCGGGGGGCGCGGCTCTATTTTGAGAAGCCCCGGCTGATAGTTTGCAGCCTGCCGTTGCCGCAACGAAACTTCGATGTTTTTCAGCGACGGCCCCGCCAGTGGGCCAACTACCGGGATTTTGTTCAATAAATCCATGCCTCTCCCAAGCAGCAGCGCCCCGCTGTTGGAATTATTCACAGCTGACCCAACAGGCTGTGACATCATTAAAGAAGCCACCCTGGCATTGGTATTGAGTGCGTGTAGTTCTTCGGGGGAGAAAATCAAAGCCAGCTTGTCTTTTCCTATGGCATTTAAAGCCCTATTAAACGCCGCCTGGCTGAATTTTCCGGTTTCGTCGGAAGCCCCACTAAGGGCTTTATCCTTTAGGTGGCCTAGAATTGCCTCTTTTATAGGCGCTACGCCCTGCGGCCCGACTTGCTGCATCACATCCTTTGCTTCTTTGGCCGTGCCGCCGATGATGTAGCTTTGAGCTATCCGCACAGGATCGCTTGTGCGCCCATCAGACAAAACCGACCGAACCAAAGGAGAAGAGTCTTCATAGCTATAAGCCGCGCGGGTTGCGCGTCTTGCTGCGTTTACCGCGTCTATAGCCCCCGTGGCTGCGTCATCAACCCCACGCATATGCGATGCCACGCCCTGGTTTACTAGCGCGTTACCGCCAGCCTGAAAGCCTGCTGGCATTAAGTCCCCGTCGCGCATGACGCGAGCCGCCAAACTTGCCGCAGCTCCCTCATTGCCACCCCTCGCCGCTTCATTGGAAAGCATGGATTGCAGGTTCTTGTAAGCCTGTGGCGTGAATGGCTGCCCCATCTGAAACGCCTTTATGTAATTGCTGATCTTTGGGTTCATAAAGGGCATCAATCCCTCGCTATCCAAAGCTGCGTTAACGTCGCTCAGCACCCCCGCGCTGATGGGCTGTTTGTAGCCTGGGGATGCTTTAGCCGTATCCCACAAAGACTGCTCTGAGCCGCGCAACCCGGCCTGCTTGCCGAAGATGGAGCCTGTAACAGCTTCGCCAGCCCTCTGCACATCGCCACGGTTAGCCCCCAAGTCGTTCAGGTTCCGAATCATCTGCGCATTATTGCGGTTCTGGATCATCGCCATACCATGCAACGAGTCATCCGCGCTGTTCGCCCCAACCTTGGCAAGATTCATTTCGCGGGTAATCTGTACCGGGTTCTGGCTAATCATCCCGCGTGTCGGCGTGGCACCAACGGTCTTGAAGTCGGCCAGCCGTGATACGGCCTGCGGGTCTAATTGCTTTCCAGTTTTTAGTGATGCGGCGAGTTCGTCGCGCAGTTGGCGCTGCACTTGCCCCGGCAATTTGCTGTAATCTACGCCCGCCCTTCCAAGAGTTTCCGTTAATTTAATGTCAATTTGATGGGGGTTTAATGCGGGGGCCAAAATGCGCCGACCAGCGTTTGCCACGCCACTGGCTGCGCTCGGCGTAAGCCCTCCAGCCACGCCACCTAGTAGTGATGCGCCAGCCTGCATCAAGCCATCGCCGCCCGCTTCGCGCGATGCCCCGCCAGCCAGCCCAGCGCCAGCAGCGGCCCCGAGTTGCTGCGTCGGGTTGGCCGCCATGCTGGCGAACACCTTCCCGGCCACGCCAGGGATTGCAGACGCAGCCTGCGCCCCGCGAAGCATCGCACCACCGCCAGTAACCAACCTGGACGCATCACCGATTACCCGCTCGTTAGCGCCTTGCGGCCTTGGCAGACCCAGCCAGTCAGCCAGCGCCGACGCCTGCTCTCCGGTTGGCCTGACCTTAACCCCCGCGCTGCGCATCAGTGCGGCAACAGGCTCCGTGAATATTTGCGCCGTCTGCGCTGGCCCTTCCAGCGCATACCGGGCAGTTAAGCCCAATTGACGCGGAAGGCTGTTTATAGCCTTACCTGCCGTGACAGCAGCGGGCTTTTCTGCTGGCTTGATTGACATGAAGCTTGCCTTGATAGCGCCCTCCATGTCAGCGGCAGACATTCCGTCAGGGAATTCAATAATCTGGCCGTTAACCTCAACGTTTTGCGCCATTTATTTCACCTGCTCAAGTTTGCGGGTTTGCGGGTTCCACCGCATTGTTGCGGCTGGCGATTGCGCGCCTTCCAACCCTTTTATTTGCGCACGCTTTGTTTGAATAAACGACCGAAGAACGGCGTCCTTCTCTTCAGGAGATGCGTTTGGGTCGCCAAGAGTTGCCTTTAGAGAATCGCCTTCCTTTGCGGTGAATGCAGCACCAAAAGTTGACCGGAGCAAAGGCAGTATTTCGTTATCTACTTTTGAGATATATTCTTTCCTTGCAACAGACCCCTCGCCCGCGCTCATACCGAGCTGACGGCGTACTGCATCAACGCCCTGCCCGGTCATTGTGTAGGTGGCTTTCTTTCCGAGTGCACTTAAATCAGCCGCTACTTGCTCAAGCCCTGGCAGTGATGTTTTTAATTCTTTCAACTTAACTGTAGATTCACCCTTTGCTTGGCCTACTTCTTGATTTGACGCTTTAGAATAGGAAATTTCACCCTGCAAGCCTGGCGAATACTGCGCCCCCTGAATTTGCTTGCCGTTCATAGACACAGGCTTTACTGTGTTCGTGTACGGGTTTACATTAAACGCATTGCCTTGCGCGTCAAATATTATCTGTCCACGTTGAGCGTCGGAGCTAGCGGGCGCGGGCTTCAAGCTGCGCTGATAATCCTGATATGGCACGTTTGGCACAATCGACCCATCATGGCCAAGCGAAAACGGCTGATTCGGGTTTTGCTCTTTTGGCGCGAAAGGCGCGGTGAAAATAGGCTGATTTGTGCGGCGGTCAAACACGGTTCCGCCCGGTGCGACATTTATTGGCGCGTCTTCTTTTTGCATTGCCTGCAACCATGCTGCGCCCTTTCCCGGGTCAACACCCATCAAGGCGCTACCGTAGCCCTGCGCGTCAAAGCTTGGCGGTGTAGCGGGGATGGGCGGCATGGGGCCAATATCACTAGGGATACCACCAGGCACCGCTGGTGCGCCAGGCCTGATGAAGTTTTGAGCAAGCGCAGCCACGCGATCCTCTCTTTCCCCTTCCTTGCTCCAACGATCCATCTGCATCTTCTGGAACGCTTGCGCCTGCGCGTCCTTTATAGTCTGTGCATTACGATCCAGCGCATTACCGTAGCCCATGATGCCAGCCATGCCAGCCCGCCCGATGCTGTTCAGCGGTTGTCCACGGCTAGCCCCAGCCAGACCACCGAATACGGTAGCAAGCAAGCCTTGGCCCTCTGGTGTGGCGATAAAACCGAGCAACCCTTTTTTATCGTCCGTCATGACCGCCCCCACATCTGCATGCGCTGCATGCGTGCCTGCCTCGCTTGGTTTATTTGATCTTGCACGTCCTGTTGGCTGGCTTGGTAAATCTGTTCCACTGTTTGCGGTCCAGCGGGGTTGCCTTGACTCACTTGCGCTGGAGGGGCTTCTTGGCCGGGGAATAGGCTGTTTATTGCTCCGACTGCACCTGCCGCTTGCCCTGCACTCTTCAGACCGCTCATGACTTGTGCGCCACTATAGCCAGAGCCAAGCAATCCACCAGTAGCAGCGGGGGCAACACCAGCAGCTCCAGTTTCGCCAGTCGCGCCGAGTAATCCCCCCCCAGCTGCTCCGGCACCTGCTGCTCCAGCCGCTCCAGCACCAGTTGCTCCAGCCACCACCGGAGCAGCTGCGCCAGCAGTCATGGCCGTCGCCCCTGCTGCCGCCGCCAATAACGCTAGCTTCTGCCATGGCGTCATTTCCCACCTCCGGTAGACACGGTATTCTTCGTTGGCTGTCCGCTAAGCAATCCGCCGAAAGCGCCCATCTGTTTGTAGGGCGCGTTCTGCTGATCTTGAAATTGCTGGTACGAGAAATCCTTCACCTGCTGCCCTTGGTCTTGCATCTGACCGCCCACCTTCATCAGCTGGCTTGCATCGGTGTAGGCCTGGTTCCCGTAGGTCGGCGCGATCTGTAGCGCGTTTAATTTATTTCCTGCGTTGATTTGTTGCGCCTGCATATCACGGTTCAACCCTGATTCAGCTAACTGCTGTTGCATGCCGTAATCCTGCATCCGCATGTTGCTGGCAATCTCCCCCATCTGGCGAGCGCCGACCTCTTGGATGCCTGAATTGCCAAATGATCCACTGGTGGCGTTGATCTTCGCCAAATTGCCCGCTGTGCCGAGCTGGGCCTTTTCAATGGCGGATTCAAGGTATGGGTTTGCCCCGGCATAGGCGTTAGTGCCAGCCTTCACGCCCCCGCCATCGCCTAGCACGCCTTGAATAGTGCTGTTGGCCTGCCGCATCGTCGGGTCTCCGCCGATCGCGCGGTTTTGGATCATATCAAGTCCGGCGTTCTGCGTGGCGTTAAGCCCTTCGAACCGCTGACCTTGGTAGGGCTGAAACCCGGCATTGTTTACCCTACCTGCGGCTTGTGTGGCGTAGTCGATTATCGGCGAAAATCGCGGGTCAATCGAGCTTGTAGTGGTTCGTTCGCCGCCGCCGCCGCTCATCTTGCTACCCCAGAGATTGTTTTCATATTACGCCTCATAGTCAACCGAAACTTCCAAGATATTATACACTGGTTTAAAGCCGCAAAGTGAACGGTAAAGCCGTTCCTGCGCCGGGCCTGCCGCACACCTGACTTTTGAACACCCCAAGTCCCTTGCAAGCTGCTTTAAAGGCTCAAAAAAATATTGGAATCCGCCGTTGTGCGCCACTAAGTCGGTAACGAACAATACCCGCATGTTTGGCAGTTGATCTACTCGAATCACACCCCAGCCGCGTACTGCTTCACCGCCCCACATCCTCAGCAAGGTGCGTTCGCCACGGGACAGTATCATCTTGAGTTGAGACCCTGTTATCTCCCCACCGGACACGTCACAAGCCTCTGATAGGCAGGAAGCGCCATCTGCCCATGCGCGGTCAATATGTATTGCTGGGACGGGTTGGAGTTCCATTTAAGTCCTGTAAAGTGTAATAGCCGTAGCTGAATCAATCCTTGCTTTCCATGTACCAGATACGTTGTTGATTATTGCTTTACCCGACAAAGTTATTCCCGTACCGGCGGCGAGAGTTACATCAAATGCCGCTGTGTTGACGATGGTAAAGTCAAACCAAGTACCAACTTGGTAACGGGGCAAAGCAGCCACGATGTTAGCTACCGTGTCTGTCGTGAGAGTACGAGCCACGGTTGGTGTAATCGTAAAAATCCCGTTATCAACTAGCTGTGCGGCAGTGAGTGTTGCCGCCGCATCAGCCAAGGCAACGACAGATTTAATCTTCATATGTGACTGAGTTATTGCGCCGTCGGCGGTAGTCCATGTCTCAGTAGGAATGCGGCTTTCTACCCACGTTCCGGGCGTACCGGCAGCGACACATCTCCAACCGCTAATCGCATATTTATTCGGCGCTGTCCCTAACTCTTCCGGTGCGGAATTGGTAACAAAATCCCCCCGCATCCATGTCCCCGTTGTTGGGGCAGATGTTGCAGCTTGGTAGCTGGCGGCAATCTTGCCCTCAGACAGCCCGTTGACCTGCTGTGCAATCTCCCGATACCATCTTGCCGTATCTGCATCGACGTTAGCGCGTGGCGTGATGTTTAGCTTCATGCAACACCCATCGGTTTAAGAGTTGCAGCCATTGCCAACACCCGGACATCGCCCGTCATGTCGACGCGTGCCCGGTGAAAGCGTGCGGCCTGTAATACGTCAAACTTTCCATCGTTTAGTGTGTGTGTGCTGCCAACAGTAAGCCCAGCGCCCTCGGTCATTTTGCGGAATACCTGAGCCGTAGCGGTTGCAGGCGCATAACCAGGGGCGAACCTGATACGGATTTTGCTCAGTAGTGAAACCCCTTCATCATCGCCCATATCGCCCGTGGTGTAGCTGCTGGACGTTGATACACCTGTCAGCAATTTGAGCTGATGCGCAGTATCAAACACCGTCAAAGCACGTCCACCACTGAGCCATAATTGTGAATCAAACGAGTATGCTGATAACCCGTCAATCGTGGCACTGATACCGCTCAGGCCGTCAATCGTTGCCCCCGCGCTGATGTAATTCAGCACCGCCTGAACATTGATCGTTGCCAGTCCGAATTGCTTTGTTGCGAGGTGATAAACCATCGCAGAATCAAGCGTTGCCGAGTTCGTTGATGGATAGAAAATCCAGACTCGATTCGTTTGACGGTCAAAAATGCACTGTATTTTATAGCGATAGGACGGGTTTGAGTTGGAATAGAACCACTCTCTAACCTGCCCCAATCCAATAGGAACGGGACGCGAGCCATCGAAGAGCCATAAATTATCCCGCCCTACAATGAAGTGAGCGCCGCCAATATCGGTAAAAGCGTCTTGACCGACACACCCAGCATCGCCGCCTGAAACCTGCGTCCAATCCCACACCGCCGGCGCACCGACAAACTGACCAAGGAAAATAGCCTTGTCCTTGTATGCAACGGCGTAATCACCCAGCTTCCCACCGGCGGTAATTTGCCCCGGTGCCGATACCAGCATACCCGTGGCACATTGAGCCGTGACGCTGGGCGTCCAGCTTGTTTCGTTAAACGTGGCACTGCACCACCAGCGATTTTGGGATACGCCATAGGTCGCGTCGGAAGTATTCAGCGCCATGACAAACGAGCCGATACTAAACACAATCTTGGCCTTTGGAGCCGTGGCAATGTCTGCAAACGCGCCCGATGTACTACGCTGCATGGTGTCGGACAGGTTCGAGGCGATTGTGGCATTGCCGAATTGGGTGTAGCTCCAGCGCGTATCAACGCCACCGGTGTAATTTTCCCCCCTCGTTACGTCCGTCCATACTCCACCAGACAGCTCATAGAGCTTAGTGGCCGTGCCTGCAAGGATGCGCCGTGTATCGTCCAGCTTAGTTACCACCACCGCACCGACACACGCAGCAGCAAGAGCCGGGGTTGATGCAGGAGTCAAGCCAGAGGGCGCACCCGCCATGCCCGTTTCGTATGGGATGAAGTTCACGCAGGCGGTAATGACGCCCGGTGTCGTTGGGTCTTGATCCGGAAGGAAACCGAGCAGCTTATCCATTTTTAAATATCCAGCTTATCAACGACGCGGGCGAATTTGCAAGGAGCCTGAGGATGGCTGTCCACGGCGCTCAGCGAAGCGCCTGGCGGACTCCAGCGCCAGCATGACGGCCTGCGACAAGGCGCTGATCTCCCCCGCGTCTCTGATATACCGTGCGGCCTCAAGACAGGATGCGTAGAGATACAGTTCGCTGGCATTATCCAGAATCCAATTAGTCGCCACCGTCCCCGACAAGGGCGGAATCTTGGGAGTGTAGAAAAGCGTGTAAGCCTGATCAGCACCCGCGCCGATGATGCGGATTTGATTCTTTTCAAGTGAGTAGTATTGAGGGTGAGTGTTCACCGTGGACGGCACATCGGCCACGGCCATGTAGTCAAGGTTTGTAGTCCATGACCCATGTGATACGGTGATCTTCGCCACCGCTGCGAAGTCAGTCGGCAATGTGCCATAACCCCCCGCAATCGTTGTGCCAGCAACCGAGACTTGTAGCTCCTGGACGTTCAGTTCCCGGAACAGATATGACTCAGCCAGTTCGATAAAGCCGGGTATCTGAGCCGTCAGGTTGTCGCGGTGCAGGTAGTCCGCTATCCCAGATTTTAGCGTGGTGTAGTTCATCGCTTCAGGAACTTGTCAAAAGTGACCATCTTGGGATTAGCTTTGAGCCATAGCAGCATTTGGAGTTTGCGCTCTTCTGCGCCTTGGTAGGTTTGATTGATGCGCGTCACCTCAGCCATCGGCACAATGCCGACGAAGTGCCCATCCCCCCAACGATCCCCGGCGGTCGAGCTACGCGCTGCCGCTGCATATTCCAGCATTGGTTCGGCGTCATAGGTCAGCTTCGTGATGGCCTGGTCGCCTTCGAGAATTATCTCTCGCCGGATGCCGAAGCCATTGACGCCTTCGTCTATCGTTACGCTGGAATCAAGCACCATGTCAAATATCCTCGCATGGTGAGATTTGCACTGTCCCCGCCGCAGCCTGTTGAATCGCTGCAATGTGAGTGCATTTCCCCGTTGAGATGATTAGAGCCTCCCCAGGCTGCACAACAGCATCGGTATCCACTGCCGTCTGAGCGCCTAGCCCAACTCGGACGCACGCGGCAACCGATGCGGTGATGCGCACAAAGAGCGGCACTGTGCCATCCAGCCTAAGCGGGATTGTTGCCCCGACTGAAGCGGCTCCAGTGGTGATGTTGATGCCGGTTGCAAAGATTTGTAGTGCCATGTTACGTCCTCATGTTAATTTTTAGTGCCATCACACCACACCGTAGTGATGGCACTAAAGTCGCTCTTTACGCGGCCAGTCCTTTTGCTTGCAAATCATCGATGATGGCATTGACTACTTGCTTCAAGTTCGTCACGTCAGCCAGCAGAGCTGTGTAATCGAGCTTTACCTCATTTGCCAAAGTTACCGCGCCCGCGTACTTTGTGCGGATATCTGCGACGTCAGCCAATAACGCATCATGGTCAAGTTTTAGCTCAATAGCCATTGTGCGTAGGTCATTGATGGTAACGATTGCAGCATCACGGTTAGCAGCCGTGTCCCATGCGCCAGCAGCAGCGCCCGTACCGCCCGCAGGGGCAGCATCGGGAGCTACAGCAGCGATACTGGTGGATGTTGCGGCGGCCGCGTTAGCCGCGTTAGCCGCCGCAATAGCGGTAGCGGTAAGCGCTGCGTGTGTTTTGGTGGCCGTCGAATAGGTTTGTGTGTAGGCGGAGGCTCTTGCAGTAGGCGCTACACCGTGAAAGCCAACCAACGCCGCAGCCGAAGCGCCAATACTGTAAGTCTTCAGGCCTGTTGATCCGATGGTAACTATGTCCACCGTATCAGACTCGATTACCGGCGATACACCCATAGCAAAGTCGATCTCACTCTCTGCGCTGGAAGTCAGCACGATGACAGTACCGTCACTGTAGGGGCCGTAAGTCCCCCCGGTTGCGGCTGAAGCAATAGAGCCTTGGCCCGCGCCTGCAACAATCTCGGCGTTGTAGGTGCCCGATACAGCGACCACGACGAGGCTGTCAGCTTTGATGATGTTGAGTCGAATAGCTTGTCCGTTGCGAATAGTTTGTGTCATCACGTTTTCCTTTAAAAGTGGAGGGGCCTTACCCCCCAACTGGAGCTTTGCGGCCTCTAGCCGTCAATCATTACGGGGTTAAATTTGTGATTTTCGCCTGCGCCGTAGGAGCACGCACAGCCAAAGCACAATCTGCCGTAATCAGCACCTTGTCACTGTCGCCCGTCTTGGCCAAGTCAACGGTTTTGAAGCCGTCAAGGAAGGCCAAGTCGAGGTAGTCAGTGTTCAGGACGTATGCTGTGTCGGAACCGGCCAGCAGGTAATGAGGGACAACGGAGATAGCCCCGAAGTCGCTCATATACACTTCAGCACCACCGACCACAACACCCTGTTGCTTACCCTTCACTTCAAACCGGTTCTGCGCAATCGAGGCGAAAGCGGAGAACAAGCCCTTGTGAGCCGGGGAAACAACCAACATTTCAGCGAACTGGCCTGAAGTGGTGTAGATGTTCTGGCAAGCGGTATCCAGCAGCGCCTTGGTGAAGGTGCGGTTCGTACCAGCGGTAATAGCCGCTGTAGGAGCGCCCGAAGTCCACGCGGGAGTTGCACCAGCGCCGTTATGCAGCGGGTTACTGACTGCCTGCACACCCAAGCCACCAGACTGGCCGGCAACCGAGGTTGTGGCGGCAATGGCAACCTGAGTAGGGGACAACACCATCGCTTCGATGTTGCGCTTCAGCTCCAGCATTTTCTTACCCTTGAGGTAAGGCATTTCCATCGTGCGGCCTGCCTTTTTCACGATATTGGCGCGGCGAGATACCCCGACCGTACCGTTGAAAATTTGCAGGTGGTTACCGATGCGCAGGGTTGCGACCTGAGCGTCCAGCGTTGCATCGTCACCGTCGATCATCTTGTTCGAGGCGGATGCGGCGGCCAGGGAATCAGTCTGCCACTCGTGGAAGTCACTTACCGCAGTGACGCGGCCCATCGCGGAGGTGATAGGGGTTTCGCTGGGCGAGGTGTTGAAGATTTTGTCGATCAGGTCTTCGCGGTTTCCTTTGAGGGAAGCCTTCTGATACATGTTAGTTGGGACAGTCATTTCGTACTCCTTTTACCGCAAGAATGCGGCCAAATCATTTAGTTTTGCCTTGCCGGATTTGAATTTTGCATCAAGCTCACGGTCGCGGCGTTCATTTGCTGGTTGCGCTTGGCGGGTTGGCAAGCGGGGCGCGGATTGCACTTTCTTGGTTACGTCGGCCTTTTGAGCCTTTAGCGCGCGATATGCAACAGCGTCTCGCATCACTTGCACCATGCGATGGTCAAGAACGGTAGCCAGCTCCTCCTGGGAAAAACCGTAGTTCTTGGTTACATCCCCATAAATACTCTCCAGTTTAGGCTTGTCGATACCCTCCTTTTGGAGGTTCGCCCAGGCGTTGGTGAAGAGATTCGCCTTGCGGGCTTGCTCTGCCTGCGCTGCCTGGTACGCGGCCTGCTGCTTTTCACCCTGGATAGACTCATCCAGTTGGTTCAGGTAGCTGGCTATCTGTCGCTGCCGCTGGTTTTCCGCCACCCACGCCGCCGGATCAGTGTTGGCGAGTTGCGCCATCTCCTGTTCCGATCTTAACCCCGCCATATTTACGATAGCCGTGCGCGTTAGCTCGGCTTGTGATAGGTAATCCTGTCGGATTTCCTCGTGTTTTTGCGTCAGGAACTGCACCGCTTCATTCTCGCGCGTAGCTAGCGCCTGAGTTTTTTTGGTGTAGTCCTTTTGGCGCATGTAAGATGCCGCGATTTCTTCGTGAGTCGCCTCAACGGTTTCTTCTACGCCATCCTCGCCCTTCACCTTGAAGGTAATCTTCTCGACGGGTGCAGGTTCGTCTTCGGATTCGTCATCTGACTCTTCCGGTTCGTCGCTATCGTCGTTTGTATCCTCGTCGGTTGTCTCTTCCGAGGCCGATTCGTCTACGTTTTCCGCTTCTATTTCTTCATTAGATTCCTCTTCAGGTTGATCCAGAAATGAAGCGAGGTCGTCCAATCCGCCTGATTCGAGTGCTTGCGCTTGTTCGGTCATGGTGATTTCCTATTTTATGAATGTTTCAAAACGTGTATTCCGTGCCGTTAACAGTAATGCAAACCCTCTCATCTGGAAGGATATTGCAATTCTGAATGGTATTGCCGATCAAAACGCCGCGCATTTCTTGCCACGCGTCTTTTTCAAGGCTGCTCATTTTCATGGCCGGGTTATCATGGGCGTACCAAAACATACGCTCCACCCCTTTTGCCGCCGATATGGCAAGGTGACGCTTGATCATTTTGGCTTTCCACTCGTCGTGAATTACCCTAGCAGGATCGTACAGCATCCCGGTTTCCGTGTTCCAAACTTTTGTCGCCGTTTTTCCTGCTGCATCAAGGATAGTTCTCACACGATCCATCTGGTCCCAAACAATTCCAAAATTGTATTTTGGTGGGTACAGGTGGACAAAACAAATATCCATATGGTCTTTGCCTGTTCCTGCCGCCCCATCTGATGCTGCAAGGAAAGTTTGCAGCCAGTCATCACCAGTTCCTTCCGGTTCTTGGATGGTTGGAGCACCAACAATCAAAGCGGGATTCGCAGCTCTAACGGCGTTCCTAAACAGACGCAGAATATTGGCATATTCGGCATGCGTGCCAGCCCAGTAACTTGAGTAATTGACCTCGTTATATATCTCGTAAGTGTCAATTAGCCCGCGTGTGGTGCCATTGTACCGGGTAGCTAACTGAGTGCCAAAATTGGCAAAAGCAGTAGCGCCCGCAGACGTTGGCACTTGATTCGACCCTGTGTTAGTAGTGCCGTTGTCATATTTGCCATTGTTTGGCGTGGCAACGGCATACCTGTTGGGCGTGCCAATAACCATGTACAACAGCTTTTTCCCGGCTGCATAGAATTGGTCACACACAACATCAAGATTTGACCAATCGTATCCGCTGGCATTGTCGATATTGTGCCAGCGTAGCCCCGCACCATTGATCGGCCCCTTAACGTCATGTAGCCGCACACCGTAATAGTCAATGTCCGTTGGCACGCCAGTTACTTTGGGGTCGTACACATGGATATTAAAAAAGGTGCCGTCAATCGTCCGCGAGCCGTTAAAGATGTTTTTAACGGCATTCTTCGGGCTAGAAATGCCACCTTTTGCGTGGTAATCATACTTTGTTAACGCCTGGTATTTAGTGCCGTCAAACCAAGCCTCGACCGTACCTTCCGGGTCTGGACTTGCTTTCGACGACACCCCTTCCGCCGTTATAATATTACCAAGCTGGGCAGGCATCAGATGAATCTAACATTGCACTGTTCGAGCGCCAGAGTATTTGCGCTTGTGCCCGCAACAGGGAATTGACCTGTGATGGTGAGCACTTGTGCAACCGAGAAATCTACAGTAAACGCCTGTGAGCCGACCGAGCCGATAGGCCCGAATATCGTAGAGCTATTAGCCTGCGCAATCTGCGAGGCTACCGACCCACGGTTAAGCAGCTTGAAATTCTGGCGATAAGTTAGATGGGTTGTTAAGTCCAGGTTGAATAAAAC
>Ga0208133_1000075_pt1 | contig 37060 bp, 40 predicted proteins | sample ColrivemetaGS535_FD_187595 | JGI IMG/M metagenome (GOLD analysis project Ga0208133, IMG submission 187595) | Estuarine microbial communities from the Columbia River estuary, USA - metaG S.535 (SPAdes) (version 2) | ecosystem: Environmental > Aquatic > Marine > Intertidal zone > Estuary | place... | reverse complement strand
ACCGATGCATACCAGAAATATCTCTTACCCAATCTTCACTCATGCTTTTAACCAATCCATCATTTGTTGTACTTCTAAAGATAACTCATTTTTCGGTTTAAGTACACCGTTTTTTCGGTTTATTTTCGTCGCAAGCTTTCTTGCTTGTTCCATATGATATATATTCGCTCTCTTTGTGTATTGAATACCGTTGAGATGGTCCATTTCATGTTGAAATACACGAGCAGTGATACCATCAAACTTCTTTGTCTCAGTCGTACCATCCGGATGTGTAAAGCGAACCTTAATAAACTTCGGGCGCTTGATCTTCACGAAGAGATTTGGATACGACAAGCATCCTTCTTCGAGTGTCACCGTCTCAGATGATACGTCGATAATCTTCGGATTGATAACACCAATCACGTTCTCTGCTCTCATGACAAACATACGAGTACGTACACCAATCTGATTGGCCGAGAGTCCCATACCTTCAGCATCGATCATCGTCTCGGCAAGATCGTTGTAGAGTTCGACTGGATTGACAATCGGATTATCGAAGTCAAACTTCGGCATCTCTTCGCGAAGCATATTTGCTGTATGATGTAAGATGTCTTTGATCATTTCACAATCCTATCAAAATTGAGTTTTGTCAATCTGCTAATGGCTACATGATACTTTTTCAGTAGTTCCATCTCAGCTTTCGAATACTGTTGATACCAGTATTGTTTGCCATCTTTCTCTTCAATCCACTGGTTCATGCTGCTATCCTACTAAAGTTTTTATGTTTCTCGAACTTGATTACGCTATGGAACTTATCATAGAGCTGATCGCCTTTGTGGCTAATCACAAACGTGTTCGTATCTTGTGTCAAGCCTTCGAGGATCTTCATGAATTCTTCTGTTCCTCCAACGTCGAGCGACGAGTCGAAGACTTCATCCATGAGGAGAAGGTTGGTCGAAGCAGAATTGCGAAGCTTAGCAATAGCCCTCCAGGTAAACATAAGGCTAAGATCAATGCGCATCTTTTCTCCTTCTGAGAAAGAGGCATAGCTGAAATCGTCTCTGTGACGCGACTTAATAGTTTCATTAAAATTTTCGTCCAATTCGAACTGGACAAAGAAGTCCATGGCTGCGAGATACTTATTGATCAACTTATTCATGACAGGAACATATTGCTTGATGATCTTTGTCTTAATGCCTGTATCCTTGAGCAAAACACCAGCGACTTCGAGAACTGAACGATGGTGTGTGAGTTCTTCTTTGCGAGCTTTGGTATTTTTTAATTCAGTCTTAAAAACATCAACATCGTCAGTGCTCGTATCAATCGCAAGTGTATTGTTACGAATCGATTCGATCTCTGCGTTCAGAGTCTTAATCGAGTTTTGCCACGAACGAATGTCCGCGTTATGACCAGTCATCTGAGTATTCAGAGACGTGATCTGTGCATTGATAGCAGCGATTTCGTTCAGACGAGTCTCGATGTTTTTCATCTGTCTTTCGATCTCAACCATGGCAGTTTCAATCTCACTTGTCTTATTCGTGCGATTACTAATCCATTCTTCTTTGAAACCATGATCGATACCTTGGCGGCATGTCGGGCAGTTATCGTGGTCGTGGAAGAACGAGATCTCTTTCTTAAACTTACGAATCTTGGTCTCGAGATCGGTCTCCATCTGACGTAGCTTCAGCTTACGCTTCGATACCTTGTCATGATCCTCGATCTGTGCACTCAGAGATAAGATGTTATCAGACACAACTTGAATAGCAGTTTCAGTTTCTGATACACGATCTTCGAGTTCATCGATCATGCCTTGCTTAGCTTTGATCAGCTCGTCATTGTTGGTACGAAGAGATACGATATGCTTCTCTGCCAATTCGATTTTGTTCTCGATGAGATTAATCTTATGATCAGACTCGTGAAGTTCATTCCGATTCTCAATGATCTTTTCTTTGAGCAATGTATTCATCGTACTAAAGATTTGTATGTCCAGAAGATCTTCGATGACTTCTCTTCGCCCATGAGCTGGGAGCTGCATAAAGGGCAAATAGTTTGCAGAGCCTAATACTACGATCTGGCTGAAAGATTTGAAACTTAATTTCAATAATTGCTTCTCAAAGTAATCTTGATAATCTTTATTAGAGCTATTTTGATTTAATAGTACACCATTTTGATAGATCTCGAACAGGTTAGGTCGCATACCTCTTTTTACAAGAAACGAGTTTTTTCCTACTAGGAACTCACATTCAACTAAAAGGTTCTTATTTGTCATTGAATTGACAAGCTGTGGCTTATTGATATTACGGAAAGCTTTACCATACAAGACATAAGACAGCGCATCCAAGATCGTCGACTTGCCTGCGCCATTTTCACCGAGAATGAGTGTAGATTTGCTGCGATCCAATTGGACTTCAGTCATTTGATTTCCAGTCGACAGAAGATTCTGCCAACGGAGTTTGTTAAAATAAATCATGATTACTCCACACTTAAAGCTTCACCATACAACGTTGTTAAGAAATTGTACAATCTTTTTTTATCCACTGGAGTTTCCCACTGGTCAATCACTTTGGTGAGGATTGTGAGTGTATCTTCCGCTTCATTGACAATGTCACGGTCATCTTCCAGTTGAAGATTGAGATTGTCTTCGACCACTTGTATGTCAAGAGCACCTGCCTTTTCGAGCTTATCAATATATGTATCGAACCAGAAAGGATTGTTCTTGTTCTTCACAATGACCTTCACATAGTTACCTTTGACAGCATCGAAATCTAATTCATGAATGGATTCAAAGTTGAGCCATTTGGCATCATCATAGAACCACTTCTGAAACATCGTATAAGGATTCTGTATGAATGTTAGCTCACGAGTGTCTGTGTCAAATATATGAAAGCCCCTTGGATCATCATAGTCAGACCAAGACATTTCGTAGGGTGCGCCAAGATAATTGATATTACCACGCGTGGATTTATGATGGAAATGCCCACTACACACGACATCAAACTTATCAAACATGCTAGCGCTAAATCCATGATCATTCACTGCACCCTTATACATTTCGAAGCCAGCGAGTTCGAGATGCCCAAATAAAACCTGCGCAGAAGTGTCATCGATAAACTTCATGCTTTCATCATAGTTGCCAGAACAAATCCAAGGAAGTACGGCAATACTCAAGCCGTCGATATCTACTTCTGTTGGATCTGAGTAATAATGAATGTCATACGTCGAGTGATCAAACAACTCGCGCATTGAATTGACTTCGTTCGTGTTCTTGAACGAAGTATCATGGTTGCCGATGATCACATCTAGACGTATTCCGGAGCTATCACAGTGCTCGACGAATCTTCGTAGGTGTCTTGCGGTGACAAAATTAATATACTTACGCCTATCAACAATATCCCCAAGATGAAATATACGATTAATACCATGTTCAGTAAGATACGGGAAAAAGTAGTCATAATAAAACCTATTAAAATATTCTGCAAAAGCCGCAGAATCTCCGCGGGCTCCCCAATGAGTGTCAGTGATCAAAGCAATTTTCATTTAAAAATCTTCTTCTTATTATAATATTCACGTAAAGACATATCCGCGAAATCACGAATGAGTTCCATTGAAATCATGTAGTTATATCGAATGTGTTCAGGTGTTTTTTCATTCAGCATGTTTTCTCTGATCTGTTGAACCAGAGCTGGAATATTATCCTTCATCTTCTTCGTCCTCGATAAACTTCTCTACGCCTTTCTTTTCGACAGGCTTTGGTGGTTTCTTTGCTTCAAACTTCTCTACCAATTCACCAAGCTTTTCTGATACATTGATAAATGCGGCATTGAAGTGCGATCGATCTTCTGGTGCCATGTCTACGAGAGTGTTCATGATCATGCTATTCTCAAAAGCTTTGTGTTTGATATATGTGTGCTTCTTTTCTTTTTGAATTCGACGTAAAAACGCATAGTAAATGATTTGTGTAAAGTAAGCGAATGGATTCGAAGATTTTTCTGGATTGAAGTTATGAATGTATGTCAGACAGTTTTCAATGCCATCACCTACCATCTCTTCGCGATAAGAATACCCAATAAAGTTAGGCCGAGTTGAGAGGCGCTGGGCAATCAACATAATGCATTTGCCTACATAATTTGGAATCGCTGGCCTTGGTTCACCATTCTTCTTTGCTTCTTGACAAGAATTCCAGAACTTGACCATCTCGGTATAAAACAACTTATTGTCGATATAGTGGGTAGTCGGTTTCTTTTTAATCATTATTCAACTTTCTCAATTTACTGTACTTTTTCCTACGAGTCTTTGTGTCAGAAAAGATTTCATCTTACGATCCATCTCATCCATACCCTCGAGGGTTTGCTTTAACATGACATCATTTTCGCGTTTAGCCGTAAATTCAACGAGTCGGCCATAATATTCTTCGAGTCTATTCGAAGGATTATAGCTATACAATACCACGTTTTTCTTTATATGTACACAGTTATCTTTCGAAAATGCTAACAAATAATCCATACGAATACCAGAACCTTCATCTGAGTCGTCGACAATATCCATCATAAATGGTTGTTCAATTGTATGTGTCGCTGATCTGTCTGTGTCATTTTTGATTTTACCGATCAGGACTTCGCCGTTAATCAAATGTAATACTTTTATCATAATTAAACCTTTACGTTATAGATTTCGTAGTCAAACTGCTCAGCATCATAAATCTTCGTACGTTCAATAAAATGCTTGAGCGTAAAGTTTTGATGGGATTTGTAAGAGAGATCATCGACGATATCATATAAGATAGCACCGTGTTCTTGTTTCTCTTCATGCAATCGAAGCATACGACCGATGGACTGTAGAACCTTAATCTTCGACTTCGATGGAGAAGCTGCGATCATATGATGTAGTCGATTGATACTCACACCTGTCGATGTCGTTCCGAGCGAGGCGAGGAGGATAGCGTTTTCTTCTTCTTCGAGAGCCTTTCGTATAGACTCTCGCATATCACCACTAACAGAACCATCAATGTAAAAAACATTATGATTAGTACTTCTTGTGATGAGATCATAGAGTGTTTTACCATGATCGACAATTCGAAAGAAAACAAGCTTATTACCTTTTAAAGAGAGTCCGAGGTTGCGGATGAACTTATTCCGAGCTTCACTACCAACGAGGAAATCGATTTCTTCTTGATATGTTTTTCCTTTGAGATCTTTGCTTGTCTGTTCATCATATTTAAGGACGATACACTTGATCTTGAGTTTAGATACGTATCCTTGATCCATAAGTTCTTTTGTGGTAACTGCTTTGTACTTTGGACCGAAGAGACCTTCGATTGTTGTCTCATTAAGAGGTGTACCATCGAGCGTGCCGGTAGTACCAAAACGATACTTACAATCAGTAAGACTGCTAAGAATTTGTATAAGCGAAGTAGCTTTTGCTCCGTGGGCTTCATCTCCGAATACGACTCCAAACTGTTGATACCAAGGTTTTGGCATCTTATTCTTACCATTATTGAGTGACTGCCACGTTGTAATAACAAGTTCAGCTTCGATGTCATTCGACTTACTTAAACCTTGAGTCGACATATGAATATCACCTGTATATCCATACTCTCGAAAGTCACTCTCCATCTGATTCACCAATCCAATCGTAGGAACGATAATCAAACCTTTGTGTTTCTGATACCATCTCATCAGAATGTAGATCATTAATGATTTACCAGAAGAAGTTGGCGATACTAATGTTCTTCGATTCGATCGAATACACTTTAAGATTGAATCAAACTGATAGTCTCGAATTGCATACTTTTCCGGAATTCTAAGAGTATCTATGAATTCCCTCAACTCATGCTCAGACACTCCGTCATAGTACATCTCTTCATCAAACGAGAATGTATAGTTTCGAGCATCGCAAAACTTTTTAATATGCCTTGCCAGTCCGGCGTATACATATCCAGTCAGATTGTTGACGAGACGAATCTTTCCATCCCACATTCTCGCTCGATACTTTGGATGGAACTTATAGTTCTCAGCATAGAACGTAAACGCATCTGCCAGTTCCATAATAGTCGATGGCTCTGCTTCCACTTTGACATGGACATTATTAATAAATTTAAGATGCACTGAACTCATTAAATACCTACTTTAAACCGTTCCCATTCTATTGCGGCCTTAATATTAAAACCACGAGCAGTGAGAGACTTGATGATGGATTCAAGGAGATCGATCTTCTCGTGCTGAATGCCGAGTTTGAGCGATAGATTTACCATATCCTTGTCTGCTTCGATATAGTTATTCACTTCAGATTTCAGTATTTTTCCTTGTGGTGGCAAGCGCCAACCTTTCTCATGAGACTCTTCTGTTGGTCCAAGCGTGTAGAACTCCAACTTCTCGAGCTTCAGTTGCTTGAGTTCAACTTCTTGTTTACGAAGCAGCAGACGCTCATGCGTAAAGATCTTAAAATACTTGTGATGGAGCTTTGGAATGTTGAGCGCCTCGTCGCCGAGCTCAGAGCGATTAATCTGGGAATCTTTTTCCCATTCTGCATAAATGTCATCAATTTTCATAACTAAATCCTATAAAACTTCGATATCATACCTTAGATATTTAAACTCTACACTGCATTCTATATAATTGACACTAGTATCTGTAGTATTAAACTCAATATCTCCAATACTCACTGGAAATGCATCATAAAAAGTTATCATAATATTCGAGTTCATGCTACTATTCATAATCTGTAAGTTGAGATCTGAATATAAAGCAGCTGTGCCTCCAACTTGAGAATTCTGTAAAGCCTTATATCCATCGAAACTTACTGGAGAAGCGAGTGCTACCATCCAGTTATAGATCTCGAGATAATCTGTCATATCTTCATTCACGCGAAACGTCAGATCGAGAGGACTATAAGTCAGTTTGCCTGTGACTGGAATCGGAACGAACGGAGTTGGACTCTCGCCGTTACTCATCTGTACTCCAGGAAAACGAACATTCTGTACATTATAGCTAATCGCAGGTGCTCGAGCCAAAGTAAACTTATAGCCTAAAGGTGACAGAAAGTTTTTGTTTATATTATTTACGGCTGTCATATCTTTCCTTCGGCTGTAATACCCATTATACACACTATTTATATATTGTACATGCCAAAAAGAAGGGGAGCCTTTCGACTCCCCTTCCAGTTTTAGAGGTTGGTTTTACACCAACTCTTATATTACATCAAGTTGTTAACAAGAACGCGACGATAGTACTTGTTCGAATCCTGCTCAAGAACAGCTGTTGCAGAAGCAGCAGTTGTACCCTTTGCGAATGGATTCGGTGCCATGCCGTAGCGTGTCTTGAAGCCAATCTTCGGTTGGAACGAACCTGGATCAACCGCACGAACCATCTGAAGTGGAACGTATGGGCAATAGAACAGACCGGCGTCGAACGGATTCGAACCCTTATAGCCTACGACCAAGAAGTTTGTACCGGCATAAGGATCGATATAGACCTTAATGCGACCACTGATAACACCAGCAAATGTGTTGCCTGTGTCGTCGATATTCAACGAAGAGGTGTTCAATGCAGGAGCGTAATCAAGAACGCCTGCCATTTGAAGTGCCGAAGCAACATCAGACGAGCAGATGATTACGTTACCCTTACCGCGACGTGTTTGCTTCGCGATCTGGTTGCATTCACGTTCGATCTGGAACAGAAGACCTTTGAACTTTTCAACTGACCAACGACCGTTTGAATCGGTGTCGAGGTCGAAGATACCAGCAGTTGTGGTTCCTTCGGTTGCACCCTTTTCAGCAGTGATAATGATCGAGCGAACAACTTCACGGTTGATTTCTGCAAGGATTTCGCCCGAAAGAATGTTCGAAAGTTCTGATTCTGCGTCAAGACCATGAATCGCTTTCAGATCTTGTGCGAGTTCAAGTGTGTATTCAGCCTTCAGTGCACGTGTCTTTGCAGATACGGTAACCTTCTCGATTGAGAAGCCCATTTCCGGGAAGATGTATGTGCTGTTAGCGCCGAGCAATTCAGCCGAACCAACGAGAAGACCCATTGTGTAGTTGTAGAACGTGTTGCCTGCGTTGTTTGACGAATCAGGTGCTGTACCAACGGTGTTAGCACCAACAGTAGTTGCTGTAGCAGCACCGGTGTTAGCAGCTGTTAAGCCAGCGCCGAGACGCGAAGCGTGACCTGTGTTGGCTTCGTTGTAGAAAGCTTCTGCAACACTCGGATCTGACGAGTTAGCATACTGCGAACGCATTGCAAAGATAAGGCCGGTTGGGCCGTTCATTGGCTGAACTCCGCAAACATCATAAGCAATTAGATTTGGCATCGAACGACGTACGAGCGAAATCAGTACCGGATCGAAGTTTGCAATATTTCCGCTGCCTACAGTATTTGTAGATTCAGCTTCTCCAAGCATTTGCTGCCCGCCACCAGCTTCGCGAAGCGCGCGCTCTGTGTTCTCAAGCACTGTCGCAGTGACAAGGCGCTTGTGAGCATCTTTAATTTCTGGAAGATCCGAGTGCTCGAGCACTGGCTTCCACTTGTTATTTAGTTCCTCAGCTAACATTTTATTCTCCCTTTATCCTTAGGATTTGTTTATTATTTATCAATTAAAAGTTTTTGGTTTTAGTTCTTGAAATCGCGCTGACATAGTTTGCCATTTCACCAACTGCTACAGGTTTAGCTTCTTCAGTAAGGCCTTCTGACGCTTCTTCTGTAATCACACCAGAATTAATTTCTTTCTTTTCAGAGAAGTACTTGCCCTTCAAAATATTGAGTTTCTTTACATAAGACTCAGAATCTGTGAACTCGATACCTTCTGCAAGAGTGCGAAGTTTTTCTACCTGTGTAGCAGCAAGACCTTCGGTCACTTCGTCGAATGCCGCTTCCATTGTCGCTTCATCGATGACTGACTGCAGTTCGAGTTGCTTGTTTACAGACTCGTCGAACTTTGTTTCAAGTTCTTCGATCTGTGCCTTCAATTCACCAACTACATCAAGCTTCTCTTCAGGTACTGTAATGTATGATTCAGCAAATAGATTGTAAAGACCTTCCATGAAGTTCTCTGCAATATCGGCGCGTAATGTGGATTCGACAGCAAGCTTGTTGTCTTCCATCCACGATTCTACTACATAATCGAGATACTGGTCGATTTTTGTAGTGATCTCTTCTTTGATTTCTTCTACTTCTTCGCCAAGACGAGTTTCAAACTCTTCTTCAAGACGAGCTTCTTCGATCGAAACGCGAGCTGAAACAGCAGCTTCAAAGATTGTAGAAAACTTTTCTTTTGCTTCTTCGGTCAGATCTTCACCGGCGAAAACTTCATCGATGTCTTCCTTGACCGCATTAAGCGTAGGCATTGGCATTTGACCCATACCAGGAGCTCCACCGGGAGTTGGCGACGAAGGAATACCATCGGCACTATATTGCTTGATCGAATCGTTAAAGAAGTGCGAAAGATCTTCGCCCTTCAGCTGAGCAAGGAGCTGGCTAAAAGTAGCTAGCATCTCTGCACGTGTTGGATTCGGCTTCAATGTTTCCGAACCAGCAGATTCATCGATACCGTCTTGAACGATTTCACTCGTATCTTTATTTGACATTTTTGACTCCTTGTAATATTTATTTATTTATTCTAATTAGATTTTAGAAATTTTATTGAGGAAGTTCTCAAAAATTTCAAACTTTTTAGCATCGAGCTGTTTAGAAGAAGATGCGCTTTCAATATTTTGTACAACTTGTTCGAGTACTGCAGCCGCTTGTTTCTTTGCGACGAGAAGTTCGTCTTGCCAAACCCACTCAACACCTTCCATAATTCCGTTCACAAATGCATCTGGAGCAGAAGGATCAGCTACAATATCAGCAGCTGTAGCGAGATAGAAATCGTCTTGAACTTCATTAATGCCTTCTTTATTTAGCTTCAATGAACCCATACCTCTGGATGAAACACCGAGCTTGACACCTTCGCCGATCAGCCCCTTGGCAATATTACCCATCGGAGTATCCATCAGCTTTGCTCGACCCACGAAATTGGTGCCTTCTCTCTTCAAAGAAGTGATCATATGAGATACACGATCGAGGTTAATCGACGGACCATCAGGATGACCTAACTCACCGAGAGCACGACCTTTTTGAATGTAAGACTCGTCGTAACGATTGACTTCTTTTTCAAGAGTTTCGACAGGATACATACGACCGTTGCGGTTCTTGATGCCTCCTTGCAAGAAGATACCTTCAATGTATACGTTCTTCTTCCCGTCTTCACGAGATTCAGTAATACATTTTAGATCTTCAACAACTTCTGTGATTAGCTTCATGTTCTTACCTTACGAGTTGTTATATGGTGAAATGAATGTGCCTTGCTTCTGTACTTCCAGCAAACAATATGAGTTTGCAGAACCGACAAAATTAACTACTAAATTTGCCGTAGGATTTACATTGAGCGGCATCCCGTTACCGGCATAGTCACAGTATCCAGTCGAGTCATATACGCCAACAAGAGTCGTACCTCTGAGGATTTGAATATGGCCATTGCCGTCACAACCCCAAAAAATTTGTGCGATATAAGCTCCAGAAAGAACCTCATCGCTCGTAGCGAGACAGGTGGCAGTGGCACCAACATTTGTAGTAGTGCTATTGCCAACAACCACAATATTGCCGCTATTCGCAGCAGATATGTGAATAACGGCAGAAGTATTTTTCTTATTTGATGTAATAGTAACAGCCATTATTCACCTCTATAACTGATTGAGAAGTCCAACATTTGCTCGATGCCGTCTGCGGTGTCGCAAGCTTGCATGAATGCATATTGGTTATCTTCGTTGAGTTTTTCAAAGACCGATATCATCGTTCTCTGATGTGTTTCTGAAATATCAGCCAACTTAGTCAGAAGACGCTCTTCTTTGTTGAGTGGTTTGTCACCGCGCTCTGCTGAAAGCTTCGCAGCGATTGCCATCACTTGGCGCTTCTTCTGTGATTTACCCATAAACTGAGGAGCATCAGACTTCTGGAAATCCTTGACTACGGTTCCCATCGAAGCTTTCTTCATGTCAAGCTTTTCTTCAATCTCTACTTCTTCAGCAACCTTTGGATGCGATAAACCGTAGAGTCGTTTTGTAGTAGTACGAACAGCTTTTGCTCCACCCTTCCAAATATTATCTTTGAATGACTTTTCAGCTTTGGCTTTGTAGTCAGCAGCTTTCTTTGGTGTGTCTAAAATTTCATCGATCTGTTCTGAATCTTCAGACATCTTCATTTCACCGCTGCGGCGCTTCAAAGCCATCGTACGACCAGCTGCACGCTTCTTCAGAGTCTTAGTATCTGATCCGTCTTTTGACCAATCTCCGCCGCCCATCTTCATTTTATCGGCAATCTTTTTGCCTTGTTCGCCGGCCTTATTATAATAAGTGCGTACAGTAGGTTCGCTAAGCTCTTCTAGCTCTTCAGCTTCTTCAGCAACCTTTTTCTTCTTACGAAGAAGGTGGAAGTCATGCGCATCAACCTTGCCATTCTTATTAGCATCGATCTTATGCTGAGCACCTTTTAGTTCTTCGTATACTTCTTCGTCTTGACCAGGATTGTAGCCCTTACGATGTTTCGGACGATCGGCCATCTTGACCTTCGAGCCTTTGAAAACTTCGTCGTCATTGCCGTTGCGATCGTCAGTCTTCGCAACTACGTGTTTATCGATGAACTTTTGCTCGTCAGGATTTTTGACGACCATTGGTCCAAGCTGTCTTTCATTTAAGAAATCTTTAAGCGTCTTCGCCATCGTCGTCATCTTCCTCTGTGTCTAAGTCTTCAAGATCTTGTAACTCTTCAAGATCAAGATCATCGATATTAAAATCTTCGTCTTCGAACTCTTCGTCGTCAATTTCAAAATCTTCTTCGTCGAAGTCATCATCGGTGTCTTCGTCTTCGTCATCGATATCTTCTGGCTCGGCGAACATCTGCTGAGCATATGCAACGCTCTCATCTTCGAGTCTTGCGTCAATCTTCTGTCTCATAATTGCATCGAATGCGTTTGCAAACCGAGTAGGTTGTTGATCTACGGTTGCTCCAATCAGTTCGTCAATATCCATATAAATTCTCCAAAATTCTTTTACTATTTATACTCGGTTTATTTTCCTACCAAATCTGGTACGTTTGGAATAGAAGTAGCCTTCGGTTTACCTGCTGGTGAAGGAGTCGCATCATCTGGAGAAGGCTCAGTGCCTACATCTCCAGGTGGTAACTGCTCTCCACCTGGCCCCATTTCTGGAGGAGCATACTGTGGATTATCCATTTCTTCAATAATCTGCTTATCAATCTCTTCCATGTCTTCTTCTGTCTGATAAAGAACGTTGCGGCGAATCCATTCATGCGAGTAGTACTTGCCTGCATAGTCATCGACATCACGAAGCATCGAGATACGATCGCGAAGAATTTCTGTATTCTTCAATTCGGCGAAGTGATTATCTTCAGAGTATTCGTACTTAAAGTTAGCTTTAAATTCTGACCAATCTTCTGAGGTAATGATACCTTTCAGAATCAATTGTTTCTCAAGAATTTTACTAAAAACTTCTGAAAATCTTGCACGAAGACGCGTAATGAATTTAGCAAACTTCACTTCGTCGCGAGTGACTTCAGTGGCTCTTCCAAAGTTGAAAGCTTGTTCAGGATCTAAACGTGAAATAGGAACGTTCAGCGCTTTATAAAGCTTACGCTGAAAGTAAACGATGTCGTCGATCTGTCCGAGGTTTTGTCCACCTGGAAGAGTAGTAATTTCTGTACCCTTACCGCCTTCACGTCGTGGTAGCCAGAAATCCTCAAGCATTGTCATATGCTTACGATCATCCCGGATTTCTCCGGTCCCGGCATCGTACACTACCTTATTCTTAAAGCGAGTCATGACATCACGAAGATATTGCTCAGCTTTCATTTTCGGTAAGTTGCCGACATCAATATAGAAGATACGACGTTCAGGTGCACGTGAGATACGATAGATGACTAATGAGTCTTCCATCGCCTTTAACTGATTAAGAGGCTTAATTGCCTTCTGTAAATAACCAAGAACCATGTCACCTTTGACATTGACAAGACCAGAAGATACATTGACAATAGAGTCGACTGCAATCTTAATGCCTTGAGTAGTAGGATCTTGATAATTTGGTTGGCTTGGTGTTTTACCGAAACCATTTTCATTGTAGATATAGAACTCTTCGCCTACCATCGGAACAATGACATTTGAATCTTTCGCAGCTTTTCTTTTCTTTTGAGTCTTGACTTTCCGAAGCTTACGAGGATCTACGTAGCGTAGTTCTTGAATGCCTTCTCTTGGCTTCTTCTCGTCGATCATCAAGTGATAGAATATTCTGCCGTCTACATACCATTTACGGAAAATTTCGTAGGCGTGTTGATTAAATTCAAGCAGTTCGAGTACTGTATCAAACTCATCAAGGATAAGCTTTTTGACTTTGTCTGGCTGCTCTAAATCGTCAAGATTTAAAGATACAGGTTCTTTCTTTGGATCAATTACGACAGCTTCGTTGATAATGTCATCGACAGCCAACTCGATGTCAGGATGTTGAGCCATCTCTCTATACTTCGAGACGAGCTCTGATTCGGTTCGAATAGAACCTTCCATATCAACATATTGACCGTAAGCGCCACCTTCAGCAAGAACAAGCGCTCCATCATCGTCCTGTTTTGGGGCAAATGATAGAAGCGCTTTTTCTTCTTGCTTTCTTTTAATTTCAAAACCAAATAACTCGGCCATGGATTCTCCAATTTAAATAACAAAAAAAGTAAGGGTAATAACTACCCTTTACTTATTAATCGCCGCCGGCATCGCCTGTCTGTCCGACCTTACCAACTGACCAGTAGTCATATTGGAATGTCACCTGGAACAGTTCGATCTGATCAGTCGTCGACCAATCGAGCTCGATCGGGCTGATATTACTTGGGAAGATTCCGTTAAAATCATAAGTACGGATCTTCGTACCATCTTTACCAAACTGAGTGACTGTGGCCTGAGACTTATATCCAGGGCCAATTTCTCTGACGTTGCGCTGTAGACGATTGATCTGATTCGACCATTCTTCCATGGCATTCCGAATCAAGAAGTCTTCATCGTTCATGATCGTGACTGTCCATTCGGCGAATGTTCTATCACCAGCTAACTTCATTTGACGACCAAAGTAAAACACTGGAATGACTCCAAGATCAGAGCCAGGCAGCTGAGCTGCCTGACACATGAATCTTGTTTTTCGATCTCCATCACTGTTCGCGGGATTTGAAATATCCACTTGGAACAGATTTTGTCTTGCACCGCCAAATTGTAGCTGGCTTCTCATTTCATTGATATTAAAAGCCATTTACTTTCCTCCTACGTTTATTTTTATTTATTAGAACTGGCCAGCGATTTCATTGAACTCGACACCAGATCTGACGGCGACGAAGTTTAGCTGAATGAAGTTGATCGACTTAGCAGGCTTAATGTAGATGTCTCCAACAAAGCGATTGCTGTCAATTACTTCAGCAGTGTTATTCGTCTCGTCACAAACCACGCGGAAGTCAAAGATTCCACGACGACCTTGAACGTCGCGAAGATATGGTTCAACTAGATTTACAAACTGTGATCTTGTGAAATCGTCGTTGAATTCAAACAGCGTAGAGTTTGAAGCTGTTGCAATCGCCTTTTCAAGAACAATAAACAAGCGACGTACGTTAATACGGTCGAATGCACTTGCACGACCTAGGAGAGTCTTATCTCCGTAAAGTACTGTGCCTTGACCTGGGAATGTTACGATTGGATTGACATCGTTCTTATACAGAAGATCTCTTTCAGTTTTTCCAGGGCTGAATGCCAACTTCACGAGGTTTTTAATTTGACCGCGAGTAAATCCAGCAGGAGAGAACCAAGGATCTTTCAGGCTATCACTGCGAGCAGTAATACCAGCAATATCTCCGTTCAAAGGAATGTAGCGATATACGTCAGCATACTTGTCGTACTGATACTTGTAACCAGAATCGAGGAATGCATATGAAGTATTACGCAGAAGATTTCTGAAATCTACGATGTTCTGAGCTTGTGCGTTTTCTGTTGCGATACCTACAACATCAGAGTATGCAGGAGATACGAACACTACGCAATCCTTACGAACTTCTGCAATGTTATCGATCAGATAGTTAGCTAGCTGAACGTCGCTGGTTCCGATTGCTTTCCCTTGAAGAATCAAAGAAACATCGACTGTACTTGCATCTGCGAAGAGATCGTATGCAGCACCAACGGCTGCCATTGATACTGTACTTTCTGTCGCGCCATCTGTTCCTCGAACGAAAGACTTCGTATAAGTCGTCGTATTGGTCGAGTTAGCAACGGTTGAGAGAGTATTCGAAGCAGCGCCTGAGCGATCGTTTGTAGCCCAAACCCAACGTGAGAAGTCGTTGATCGCTGTCTTATAGTAGTTAGTTGTACCATCTTCTTTCTTAGCATCTGTTGCACGCGAAAGGTTTTGGTAGATTTCAAGTACTTGACCAGGTGTTCCGCTGATTAGACCATCTTCGTCAACCACAACAACTGAAACTTCGTCTTTCGTAGAAAGTCCGGCGTTTGTCATCGCTTGAGATACGCCTGGAGCAGAATCTACAGTGTTGAAGTATTCCCATTGACGTGTCAAAGAGTTTGCGCTGAAGTTAGTCGATTTGTTCCAAGTTGAATCGAAAACGATGTTAAAGTAGATGTTTGTACCATCATCGGCTTGTGCGCCTTTTGAAGCGACCTTCATATTCTGCTTACCGATAGTAGTATTACCAACTTCTACGTAGTCGCCAACCGTTAGCTTGTCACTGACTGCTGTCACCGCAAGACGTGCTTGAGCGAGCGTAAGGCCAAGATCAGTCGCTGATTGTTTTGTGAAGAATACGACCGAGTTGGCTGCGCCATTCGAGATGGCAACGTTTGCTCCACCAGATGTTAACGAGAGAGTAAAGCCGGTTGTATTCGCTCCAGTAATGAAGTACGATGTACCTTCTGATAAACCTTGAATGCTATTCGCGGTCGAAGAAGAGCCCTTTGCATACCATACTGCATCGCCATTCGTAAAGAGTGTATTTGCGGTTGCAAGAGAGATAAAGTTAGCTGATACGCCATTGGATCCAACTGTTCGTGCTGTCACAGCAGATGCTACGCGATCTGCGAAATCGTCGTTAGACCATACGAAGACAACGTTAGCAGTATTGCTGCCGACTGAAATCGATACATTCGCTGATGTAAGATCTGCAAGAGCATATGCGTTTGCAGTTGTTGAACCGTAAGAAGTATTGGTTTCGAAAGTGATAGTTTCAGCGTATTGTCTATCACTGTCGCACATTGAAACTTTCAGAGAGTTACCGAGTGCACCAGGATAACGAGCTACAAACTCTGTTCCTGTAAATGTTGCATTCGCTGCACCTTTGTTTTCGAATTCTTCGGAGTTTCTAACAACTACGTTTGATGCAACGACTGCAGCTGTATCACCAGCATAAGCAGAAAGAGTCGTAGTGTTTGCAAAGAATGAAAGAACCGCAGAAGCGCTTGTAGTAGCTGCTCTCGAAATAGTAGTAGTGGTATTGGAAACCGCCGTAACGAAGGTATCATCTGGAATGCCATCGCCTTGTACGCGATTACCAACTGTAAGGCCAAGAGCCGCGCCGTTCGATGTGGCAAGCGTAGTATTACTACTAAGAGTAACAGTCGCTGTATTAGAGAAACCTGTTGTATTGGCAGCACGCGAAACATATAGAGCATTGCCATAAGAAAGGAAGTTTGCTGCTGTATAGAACGTTTCGTAGTTGTCCGAGGTCGGTTTACCGAAGCGATTTGCGAGTGTATTTTCTGAATCTACAAGAACGAACTTTCCGACTGGTCCCCAACGAAATACTCCGCCAAAACCTCCGACAGTAGTCGCAAGTGCTGGAACAGTAGTTGTAAGATCAATTTCGGAAACATTGATTCCTGGGCTGACTTGAAACGCCATTGTTATCTCCCTTTAAAGGTTAGTCATGTAAGTTGCATTTACTTTATTTATAACTTCAAAAAATTAGGGTATTTGTTTATGAAAACACGAGGCAAACGTATGTTTAATCGTTCCCTAGCAGAATCTAGATTTTCAGATAGTAGTTTATCATAATCTTCGGCTAATAGAAACTTAGCCTTTTTGCCATTTCGATAAGCTTCATACACCATTCGAAGCCGAGTAAAAGCTTCAGAAGGATGTCTTATTAAAAGCGTGAATAAGATACTTAAACTAATTACTAACCACGCAAGCGACCGGGTTTGTGCATAAGAAAACATTATCATACACATTTCTCCTTCTGCAGTTGTAGGATAATTAGTTAAAATATGCCATATATCATGAGTATCGCGGTATCTTCTTGCCATCCAACTGTAAGGATGTTTAACTTCAATCCATTGATCAGCGGCGTTTTTTCTACTCATTGCTACAATAGCTAATCGATGGTGCTGAAAACAATCAGCAGCTGCTTTACCAACAGATTTTTCAGGTCTATTCACAAGACCTGGCAAATATTCTGATATTTCTTCAGACTTATATGCCATCTCTCCGCCTGTTCGAGTTTCGAGCATCTTTTTATACGTATATTTTAAAGAAGGTCCACTGCCATGGCGTACTACTTGTAAAATAAAAATTAAGGCTTTCCCAGGATTATTCAGTGCATACTTCATAGGTTTAATTAATTTTCTGAGATTAAGTCCGTATTCATCTTTCATATCAAAAGTTTCCTTCAAAAAACCCTCGCTTTTGTGCTACCCAAAAATCATCTCTTGGACCACCGTCAAAGAGTGGTTCGTTGACTTCTTCGTCATGTATATCATCGCCTGTACTCATTAATCCGAATGGTAGCATTTGTTGCTCAAGCATTTTCTCGTTCTGCTCGTAGATTTGCATACGAATATCGATATTTGTAATTTCTTTCAGATATGGTTGTGTAGTTAACCAGGCAAAGAGAACACAACACATGGCCATATCATCGTTACCATCTTCTGCTTCGTAAGACTGATTCCCTTTCAAGGTGTTCTTGAGTGAGAAACGACTTAACTCATAGATGGTATCATAATCATAGATCAAGAACTTGTCGGCCTCGACGAGAGTCTTGAGTGTGGCACAACCAATTCTCTTGACTTGTTTTGATGTTTTGACTCCATAATGTGTAGTGGTAGCAAAACCACCTGATAAACTTTGTCCTGTTCTACCATTATTGGCAGTCACAAGAACTCCGTCATATTCAAGATCATAGTGTAAGATGTCAGCCACTTGCTGACCAATATCATTTGTTTCGACGAGAACAAGAGCATCATTGTATTTGACTGCAGCTCCATAGATAATGTTTGGATATATCAATGGAGATATTAGATTATTTCGAAATGCGGCCACTTGACGATATGGCATCGTCGATACGTTGACGACAATAAAAGCAGAATAGTCGGCTCCGGCTCCTCGAGCAGTATCAACCACAATCGCATAAATGGTATCTGGTTCTGGTTCTTCGTAGATCTTCAATCCACCATCAGCCTGAGCAATTGGATTTTTATAAACCATATTACGAAGTTTGGTAGGATGAATCAGTGTATTCGAAGATCCAAGGAATTCGCACTCATATTCTTGTCTAAACTGATCTTCAGACGTATTGCTGATCGTCTGTTCTTTCCATGCATCATCGCGGCCTGGAATTTGTGACCAGTGAACGTCAACACGAGCATAAGCATTTCTACCTTCTTCAGACTCTGTCCAGATACGATAGAACATGTTCATGCCATTCGGTGTCGAAGTAATCAGAACCTTCGAACTTTGACCAGATGAAATGGTAGGATAAACCGAAGCGAAGAACTCATCTTGAATGTTGGTCGGAACGAAGGCAAACTCGTCAAGGTAAACCATGTTCTGAGAAGTACCACGAATCGCAGAAGATGAGGTAGCCGAGGCAAGGATTTCAGATCCATTCTCGAGCTTAATGTTACCTTTATTCCATTCAGTCACGCCCATCTGAAGCCACTTCGGAAGATGCTCGAACATCAACTGAATACGTCCAAGGATTTCTCGAGCTTGTCTGTCTTTGTTGGCCAGAATAGCAATCGAGTATTCTTCGTTGAATACGATCTTCCAAAGTAAGTAAGCGGCAACAGTCGTCGTCTTACCGACCTGACGAGGCATCTTACAGATAACAAATCGATTCTCTTCGAAGGCGAGGATCATTTCTTTCTGAAATTCCCAGAGCGGGAACATGATCAAACCTTTGTCAATGTTGACAATCTTACAGTAAGTTAAGATAAAGTAGATCGGATCCTCAGAGCACTTGATATACTCGGCAACCTGCTCTGGAGTATACTCGACTTTTGTGTCGGCTCTTTTTAATCGAGGATTACCTAAATAATTTTCACTCGCCATCTTTATGCTGCTTTAGATATTTTTGTAATTCTGCAGTCGACCCGACGAACAAATTATTTGTGACTTGTTGAGCGGTAGCAGTTGGATCATCTTCCATCAGTTTTTTCTTTTTGACTTGTAAATCCAGAAGATCTTTGCTCGCTCCAACCATGGTGTTCATCATTCCAGCAAGTACTTCATATGCTCTTGGATGTTGACTTTGTTTCGCTACATCCATCAGATCAAAGAGAGCTTCTTGCCCTTTATTAATGACTTCCATCATATTCTCGCGAGCAAATTCAAAGTCAGCCGAGACTTGTGTGCTCATCTTCTTTTCGATCACAGCCGGAAGAGTTTCGCCTGCGGCGATGTTTAAAAATTTATCAAGTTCATTGCTCATTAGATATTCTCAGTAATTGTATTAATAATGCTATAGTTATCTGTACTTATAATATCTTCGTATGAAATACTTAAAGCAGTGTTGGTAGTAGGTTGTCCATTTGCTGTCAGTCCAGGACGTGAAGTCACTACTATCGTATTCGCCGTGCTATTAGTATTTCCGGTCGCGACATCTTCTGGAAATCTAAATACAGTTTCAGCATGTTTAATTAGTTTTGATTTCTTCGATGGTCCGTACAACCAACCTTTCAATGTAAAGTTGAGTGTCCATATTAAAGCTCTTCTTTGTTCGAAGCTGCCTTCATATTGATCTTGAGAAGAGATGCTATTTAAAATAATAGGAATATCGCGAGCACTATCGACTTCTGGTACAACATTCACGCTCACAGTAAAAGCAGGTGTAAAGTAAGGTACGATCTGTTCTACTATTCTTGTGCCATCTTCGGCGTTCTTCACTAAGATATTCATCTCAAACTGCATATCATACGGAACAGGTTGATATTGATATTTGACTTCATCGTCTGTGCCTGCAGTGGCAGATTGTTTCGTCAGTTTATTCAAAGTATTTAACTTACGAGTAGGATCATATTCTAAAGTCGTCATTTCAAAAGAAATGCGAGGAAGAATAATACCAACTTGATTATCGAGTCTCGGGCTTTGTTCAAGTCTCGAAAGTATTTTGTCTTTTGGACCGTACGTTAAAGGAACTTTCAGAGTCTGAAGTACTTCTCCGGTCGAGCTGAGTCGATTGATATAGATATCGTTGAAGACAGTTCCGAATACAATGATGTATTTTCTTAGACTGTCATGGTTCCATGTTCTTCCAAACATTATACTTGTCCCTCACTAAACGGATCTATCTGCGTCCAGTCAAGGATAGTGTCCCCGTCTGTTTCAAACTCGACATTATCTTCGAATGCATCTCCGGCTTGTGTACCAAAATCATAGCTGCCTTGTATGATTGGATTTCCTTCTTGAGTAACCAGAAGTAAATTGTCATTTGTCAAGATTCCAAAGGCATCGAGGCTGAGACTACTTAATTTCTCAATACTGTCAATGGCTTCAATGCCAGTATTTAACTTCTCACTTCCATACTCAAACATCTCGCAGACGAGATCATACATCTGAATAGCGCCCATCTGATAAAAGACAGGAGTTTTATTGACATACTTGACATACATCAAACGATCAGCCATGGCAAGATAAATCAAATCACCTTCTTGTGGACGATCGATCATTTCTACTGAACCAATCTCGTTCATGAAGTTACGAACAGAGACAGTAAATGTAACTTGATCTCGAATCTCAAGACCAAACTTCGATAAGAATTGTCCGTCACCTTCATAGCTTTCATAGCTACGAATATACATGTCAATTAAATAATTACTGTTGTACTGTGATAATGAATCTTCTTCATAAACTTCGTCTTTTTCTATTAAAGTACGAGGACAATAGAATACATCATGACCATATATTTGAATAGACTCAAGAACCAGATCTTCAATTAAGATCTGCTCTTGACTATTCGTAAAGTTGTTGAAATAGAAATTGGTCGACATGTATTATCCAATCATATCGAGAACCGGCAGAGAATAAGAAGAAATCATCTCATCTTCGAGCTTTCTTCTTTCGGCCACAGCATCATCATAAATTTTCTCTCCGTTGAACTGTACTCCACCAGGTAAAGTCATACCACTAAACTTTGTAAGATTCGAACCCCATTGTTCTTTAATGAGAGTCGTAGCATAGTTCTGAAGCCACCGATCGTTATAAGCATCTGTAAAAGTTTCTGGATCGACGACCTCATAAGCTTCTACAAGTAAGAATGAGCCAACAGCAACCGTGTTCCAGTCCATGTCGACATGTAATCGATCTTTATGACGAGAATAGCGAATCGGTTGTTTACCGACGAGAAGCTCTGTCATGAGTGCAAGATGTTCCATCACCATATAATATGGAACAAGAGATACGTTTGTGAGAGTATAAATATCATTCAGTGCGATTTGATATCGAATATTGAAAAGATCGTCAGAGCTTATCGAAGGATCTCCCATCGAGAAGATGCTGACAGCGCCGATGATATTTTCTGGAAGAGTAATATACTTGTTTGTGACATCAGTATCAGTGATCGCATGCTTATAGTATATTTTTTCTGAACCATCAAAGTGATAGTCATACCAGTAACGTAAAGCTTCGTCGATACGATCGTCGACTTGATCATCATCGACGTTAATCTCAATGACTGGTTTGCCGAGCTTTCGAAGGCAATACTCTTTAAATGTCGCTTTTGTAGTAGGAGTTGCCATCGAATACCTCTTTTACTATATTTATCCTTTAGTTATTTATAAGCAATATAAATACAGCCAGTACATGATGAGGACTTGAAATATTATGAATTTAGACTTGATGATTATTGATAACTTCTATATCAATCCCGACGCCGTGAGAGCTTTTGCTTTGACTCAAAACTTTGGCGTCATAGGTAACTATCCAGGAAAACGAACACCTTCATTTTTGACACAAGACGTCAAAGATTGCATTCAGCATTGGATGAATCCAGTCGGAAAGATTTCCAACTGGCACGAAGATTCAGGTTATACTGGCGCCTTTCAATACGCTACCGCTTCAGATCGAACGTGGATTCATTGCGATCATACGAGCATGTGGGCTGGTGTATGCTACTTGTCACCAGATGCTCCATATACCGCTGGCACTGCCATGTATCGGCACAAAGAAACGGGCGAATATCGAGCTCCAACGAACGAGCATGAGGCATACGACTATACCAAGTGGGATCGAATCGATGTTGTAGGCAACAAATACAATCGATTAATTCTCTACAGCGGAGATCTCTTTCATGCTAGCTTAGATTATTTCGGTAAAGATTTGTATGATGGCCGTCTGTTTCAGACATTCTTCTTTGACACGGAGCATGCACAATGAAAGTTTGTAAGGTAATATGGTCGACCAATCGACTCGAGTATTTGATTCCTACACTCAAATCTCAGCGAGATATGTTAAACTTTGAAGGTTGCGAAGTCGAAGGCATCTTTTTCGACGATATGCCAAAAGGGCGGCATGACGGTACGATGTTCGAGCTAGCTAAGAATTTTGGCTTTACTGAAATCTTCTTACATCAACAGAATATGGGTTTGCCATACGTATGGAATCGAACCTTCGAACTCCTGAGAGAACGAGATTATGATTACGTGTATCTATCTGAAGATGATGTGACGTTCAACTGTCCGATTCGAATGCTCGACATGACTCAGATCTTACATGACTATCGTAACGTTTCTCAGGTATGCTTGACACGACAGAAATGGTATGACTTTGAAGAGGAAACACAAGCTTATGAAACAGACATTACACTTGGAAAATACCGTGGCGAGCTTTCTGAAGCATATTTTTGGAGTTTGGCAAGTGTTTTTCCGCGTGCCATAGTAGATCTTCCTCATGCCGAATCAGTAGGCGAGAAGAACTTGAGCGAGTATGTTGTAGCAAAATCATTGCAGCAACTTGGTATGCAGACATGTAAGCTGAAGACCGAAGAAGGCCATAACATTGTAAATCATATCGGCGAATATAGCATCGGTAAACGAGCAGAACCAGGAGATCCTCGCTACGAAGATTTTGCATCATATGATCCTGAAACAAAATACAGTTCAAAGCATGGAACGAAGTGGAGTTAAGTTATGAACTTAGAATTTTCAGAAATAAAACTTTACAATCCGGGGGTTCTTAAAACACGAATTCCAGCTTCTATTTTTGCTGATCTCACTCGAGACTTGCAAAAGCAAGTTGATAATAAGCCGAAAAAATACAATGCTTTTTTAATAGGACAAATAGAAACAGAATTTCAGTACGTTATTAACGGACAATTTAGAGATTGTATAGAGCAAACGTATCTCGAATATTCAAGAAAATTTAATTTTTATGAAAATCAAAATTATATCATTGATAATGACGCATGGGTCAATTTTCAAAAGAAACACGAATATAATCCAATACATTTTCACCACAAAGCTATTTCATGGGTTACATGGATTACAATTCCTTATGATTTAGAAGAGGAATTAAATATGCCAAATGTAAGAGAAGCACATGTTAAATATGCATCAAAGTTTCAATTTATTTACAACTCATTCGATGGAGGAATTAGCACGACTCAACTAGATATTGATAAGACGTGGGAAGGTTCTCTTATTATGTTTCCAAATTATCTCAAGCATCAGGTATATCCATTTCAAACCTCAAACGAATGCCGTATTTCTATTTCTGGTAATATCGATATTAGAAATCAATAGTTCAAAGCGCGGAACTAAATGGACTTGAGGCTACAGTCGTCCCAGAAATTAATCAACATACTCTTACGTGAGCCTCTTTTGACTTCGTTAATCCAATGATAGTATCGACTGCCTTCGAAGTATAAGACTGCCCCTTTGGTGGGCTGAAAAGATTCGTGCGTATATTTCAGCAACTCTTCTTTTAAAACTTCTGGCGGATTAAGTTCTCTTTCGTAATCTAACCAACTTCTTTCGGAAACACAAAATTCTCCGCCTTCAAGATCGATTGCTTCTAAGTAACATGATATGGTAATTGGAGACATTAATTCTTTTGGTTGCAACTTTTCTCCAGCATTAATTCTATCTCGAAGTTTCTCATTAAAATCGACATGGGCCCACAAATCGCCGGAACCTTCTTGAGACTGAAACCAATATTCGATGTGAGTTTTGTTACAACTAAACTGTTCTCGATCGAGAAACTCGAGTACAGCTTCATCTGTTGCGTTCGTAGGAAAGTTACGATCAAAGTAATGTATTTGCGTAGGTCTGTTTAAACCTTCAAGCAATCGTAGTCGAAGATCTTCATCAAGAGTGGATCTACGGATAATCCTCGAGTTTCCATGGTACATTTTCAAATCTTTCAACAATATATTTAACTGCTGCTACATTCTTCGGAGATTTGCCAAAAGTTTTTAAGAAAGAGTTTGGCATTTTCTTAAAAGAGGAAGCTCCTGTTTTATTATCACATTCTGCTGGATGTCGAGAAATTTTCAACTCGTCGCATATCTTATCGATATTGGCTTGAGTAAAAAAATCCTCATAAAAGAAGTAGAGTGGATTTGCGAACACACTATCTAAAGCTTCGATAGTTTCTTTATATTTACATGATATGAAATTGCTCATGACAAATCGTGAAGCTAACGACCGATTTGGAATTTTGCCACCTCCAAGCGTGTTCCATGCAGACCAACTTCTCCGAATAGGATCTCGCATAATATAAACTGGTACCACTTCGATATCGTACTTCAATAAACCGGCTTTTATTAATCGAAAGACGTTCTCGCTCGATCCTTCATAGTGTGTAAAGTCGCCTGTAACTTGATTTATGCTTGAAACTGCACGAAAGAAAGATTCAATATCTTTTCTATATTCGCCTACATCTTCTAAGACAGGAACTAAATCATCTCTCTGAATGATATTGAGTTCTTTTCCCATATCATAGAAATCTGGGTGTTCTTTAAAATACTTATATAACCAAGTAGTGCCAGATTTCTCGGCTCCTACATTCAATAGAAACTTCATAGATTTAATTGTATTAATATATTTCTAAAATTTGGTCCGAGAGTTGGAGATTCTACGTCTTCTAAGAGTTCATAGTTTCCAGCATTCGCACGACTTCGTAATGTTTTATGATAGATTGAATTTGCAAGAATATTCCTATACAAATGTTTAGTTACACCAATTTGAATATTAAAATTATTTTTGGCTGTTACATTTTCTTGATTAAAAACATAATTTCTAGAACCGTTTTCATCTGGAGCAGTAAGTAAATGCCTACCATCGAGTGTACCATCTTCAAGTATAAACCCGCTTACAAATCCCAGATCTTTTCCAGTGTCAAGATCGACGAATTTTGCCATCACATATCTATCATTTGGACCGTGAGGATTTAATCCTGGCCATTCATTATTTGCGCCGCTTTCAATGAGTGCAATCATTGCGGCTTTTCGTTCTGCGTCAGTCATTGTTGAACCTGCAGGCCAATTCGCATCAATTGCATCTTTTGATCTTTCATATAAGTCATCAAAATCTACTTCTGATAAATCATTTATGACAGTATAAACAATATTCATATCTTAACTTTCTTTGTAGCTATTATATCTGTAATGGTATTTATCCAACCTTCTTTACTTGTATCAAATAGTCGTTCGTGATGTTGTTTATGCATGTGCTCTCCACCACTAATAATTCCATACCAAAATCCCATATCTTTTGGTCCATTCATATCATGATTTAAAGATGCAATTCCTGTGGACCATATCGACAACGTAAGCGGAACAAAGTAAACAAACAAATACGTAGGAATAGATACGAGCAACAATAAGAATGGTAATAATAACAAAACCCAGTATTTTTCATGGAAAAAATTAGTGATTTTGTTACGTGTGAGTCTGACTATTGTTCTAAAATTTGCTCGTCCAATGTCATAGTTCCATAAAATAGGGAAAAGTATTTTCCAACCCTTCAGATGGTAAGGATGTGGATCTTTATCGGTGTCATGATGCGCATGATGATTGTCATGAGAAACGCAAAATTCAAGAGGAGAGGCAAGAGATCCATAAAATCCGAGGGCAGTGCATATGAATTCCATGATAGGATGCATAGTATGAGTGCGATGATTATGGATTCGATGATATGTAATAGATCCGCCAATTACTCTCATCAGAAAGAACATCAATAGAGAAACAAGTATCCATAGAAAAGTTGCGTATTGAATGAGAGCCCACATTGCGATAAATGGACTGATCAGTTGTGTTATTGTAAGTAAATATCTTCTATCAATTTTTGCGTCCATAATACGAATCAATCTCTTTTATAATAGAATCTTTCCCAGGATAAGAATCGAGTAGAGGCGTATTGGTATCTTCGATGCCGTAATACTCTTCGTACCATACAATTTCTTTTTGATATTTATTCAGATAAGCTGTTAATGCGCGATAATCATTATACATTAAACCAATGTTTAAGCGAATAGCATTTGGCTTCAGTTCAGGATATACCTTTAACATATAGTTTGCTATACTCAGCGCTGCGTTTCTCATATTTTTTCGAAGCATAAAGACGCTTGCCTGATTAGCCAAGAGATATGAATGTTGATTTATGAGTACGATATGTTCACTATGATCTTGTAAAATTTCTGCAAACGAATCTTCTGTGAAGTTAGTTTGATAGCCAGTTTCATGAGTTTCAGATTTTCTATTATTTCCAATATGAATAGGGTGTATCTCTCCCACAAACTTTAGCTTTGTTTTTTCTTCAAGATCTAAGCAAAAGCGAGTAGCTCCACAACGTGGGAGAGAACAAACGATCATTCTTCATCTTCACTCATAAAAAGAGTTTTCGGCAATTTGACTTTTTTCTTTGGTTTCTTGGAAATAGCAAGAACGTCGACTTTTCCTGGAAGAACATCAAGACTATAAGTTCGAGCACGCTCTTCAATATCGAGGTTAATAAAATCTACACCGAACTCTTGATGAAATTCAGAAAGAAGATCTTCTCTACACGCCTCGAGATAATGTTTCCATTGCCATCTCCCGATCTCTGCAAGTATTTCTCTTCTTCTTGCAGCCTTTTGATCTTCTGGAGGAGTTTTCGTATGCCAATTACTCGTGTTTTCGAGATGATATGAAACCATCTTACTATGATGGAACATCTTATATCCAGCAGCATATGACATCATCGTCATCATGATTTCTTCTCCAACGAAGAAGATTTTTGGATCTAATCCGACATTGTCAATCCAATCGACGTGTGTAAAGAAGTTTCCTGCCATAATATGAAATGCTGGTCGTGGCATATCAGTTGAAGGAATATTATCTCCGTGTACATCTGGAATGAGAGTGTCAGGATCAATAGTATAATACTTGACTTGACAAGCATCATTTTCTTCATGACAAGGATAAGTTTTAATTTCTCCGTCTTTTTCTTGAATTACAAATGATTTGCAAGATCCAGTGATGATGACTTTATTCGTCTCACACATATCCATGGCTCTCTTATAATCTTCGATCAGAGCACGATCCCAATTCATATCGTGTAACATGTGTGAGTCGACTTGATAGATGAAGTCATACTCGTTTGTGATATTTAACATATTAATGTATCTTGCCCAAACACATCCATCAGAATATTCTGGATCGATTCTTTTATAGATGACATCGTCTCGACTTACAAGTACCGGTTCTGTGCATGCCAAAGAATCTTCGTAACGAGTTTGTTCGAAGATTGAATAGACTACGTTATTTCTATTTGACTTGGTTTGCAACATACTCTTGATGGTGTGTGGAAGCAGAGGATCTTGATACGAGCATACTGAAACAAAAATATTCATTGTTTAATCTCTTCTTTTTGCATATTAAATTTCTTTTTCATTCCCATAAACTTTCGATAGTATTGCTTATCATCTCCGGGAATTAGATTTGTAGTTTTATCTATCATTTCGTCTGTTGCTGGACCAACAGAAGCAGTAATATCTTTATTAAGGAAAGGAATCACGTGCAACAAAGGTTCTCCTGCTTTAATGTGAACGTTACATTCTCTCTTTGGCATACAGATGAAGTTTGTCACATGAAAGTTTTTATAATCTACCAAACCTGGAGTCACATATAAATCATCAAGAAAGGTAGAATGATAGAATGCCGGCATTAATAGCGCGCTAATATTTTTTTGAGTAAAAATTTTCCAAGGAGATGGAAATAAGATTGCTGCAGGATCGATTCCAACTGGTGTAAATGCTCCTTCAATAAACTTTTCATCCATCTTCACTCCGTTATCAAACCCACGGTCTCCTCTCACTCCTCGGTCACCGAGATACCACGAAGTGCCGGCTTTGTTTGCCATAATATGAATATCTACCCAGGCAGGAATAATATATCCGAATTGAGCATAGTCTAAAATTCCTGGACAAAATGGCATCAAATGTTTACCATACTTATCTTGCTGAACTTTACGAGTGTTTGTTGGAACATCAATTGCTCGTTCAACAGAAAAGTTATGATAAGATAACTTTTTAGTATCTACGAATTGAATATCTTTTTTTGGTTTTAAAAAGGAAAATAAGTCTTTCATTTTCTCGGCACTCTTAATTCTTTGGTATATACACTTCTTCGAGTATTTTGCATTTTTGATATCATATTAATTAAACGGAGTTCATCTTCTTTCATATTCCTAATAGTAGGCTTCGATGGAACAGCATCGCGCTTAATTGGAATGGCAATTACTAGCGGCGTACCAGCAAGTAAAAGCACGTCGGCATTTGGAGTGTGCCAGATTGCCGGGAAATTTACTTCTTTTGGATATGTATCTGTATCAACTAATCCTGACAGACATGTAAAATGGCTTTCAAAGTTATTAATCGGTGCTATAAAAAGAGTCGACCAACCTGGAGCAGTTCTTACAATCCATGGATTGACAAACTTGAGAGGAGGTGCAGGAAATCCAGGAGCAGATCTTTCTCCAAGTTGTCGAATGTCATGAAACTCACATACGTTGATCTGTGGAGAAGACGTGACTTCAATTGTACTGCAGTCGTGATTTGATCTGACGGTGAGATCACCGATAAGTGGAATGACATATCCGAGTGACATGGCGTCAATCATTGGCATGCATTTTTTTGCAGTAAAGCTATGCGATCCAGTCCAGTCACGATCATCTCTTCCATCAGTAATCAACGGTGGAATCTTCTTATACCATTCTGGCATATATTTTCCCGCGGGTTTTGGCTGAGGCAATACTTCGACATCATCTCGATGACAATAAAACTCAATGATAGGTTTTTTCTTAAAAGGATTCCAACTTAACATTCTCTTTCACCCATTACCCATGCTACAAGACTTTTACGTAAACCAGAAGTGACCGGCACTACGCGATGTGGCATCCACGAAGCAAAAAATACAACGTCACCTTTATTTGGTTTAAACGAGATTTTTTCTTCAAGATTTCCATTATTAATAATCTCTAACTCGCCGCCTTCATATTCATTCGGATCTGAGAGAAGTAATGATGCCGATATCTTTCTTATATATTTTTGCCAACCAAATTCGACGTCCCAATGCCAAGTATAGTGTTGATCAGGACCATATTTAGAATACTGAAAAGCTTCGACGCCTTCAATGTTGTACATAAAATGGTCACCGTTGACTATTGATATTATTCCAGACATTCTCTGAAATAACCAATCGCTATGTTGGTCGTGATGTATCCATGAGATATCTGAGTCGCGAGTTTCGACTGGAGCCGGAGAATTTGAATCTTGTCCAATTCTACCTTTTTCGAATTCTTGAAGCTTTTCGATGTCAATAATTTTATCGACTTCTTCGGGAGTAAATCCTCCTGTCCACACAGAAAAGCAGTTCAATTGTTTCCCATACTTAGGGATAGTATATGCCATAGTAAATCCTCATCAAGTCACTTATTCAATGGTAATATCTATATATCCTCCAGGCGCTACAGTTACCGAATGTGAAGCGCCATCTGGAAAATCATAGTAGCTTGCCCTCTGATTATTTATCACTGGTGCAGGCGTACCGCCGGCATTTGATCCAGGGAAAGTAATACCGAGCGCATTTGCTGCATTTCCTGGAACCGCCGGAGTTGGAGCATTAAAGTTCTGAGGACCGTTGGTTGCAGGATTAAAGTTTTGAGGACCATTTGTAGGTGCATTAAAATTCTGCGGCCCATTTGTAGGTGCGTTGAAGTTTTGCGGTCCGGCAGTTGGAGCATTAAAGTTTTGCGGTCCGGCAGTTGGAGCATTAAAGTTTTGCGGGCCATTCGTTGGAGCATTAAAATTCTGCGGCCCGTTAGTAGGCGCATTGAAGTTTTGAGGACCATTTGTAGGCGCATTAAAATTCTGCGGCCCATTTGTAGGTGCATTGAAGTTTTGTGGCCCGTTAGTAGGTGCATTGAAGTTTTGTGGCCCGTTAGTAGGTGCATTAAAATTCTGCGGCCCATTTGTAGGTGCATTGAAGTTTTGTGGGCCATTCGTTGGTGCGTTGAAGTTTTGTGGGCCATTTGAAGGCGCATTGAAGTTTTGTGGGCCATTTGAAGGCGCATTGAAGTTTTGAGGGCCATTTGAAGGCGCATTGAAGTTTTGAGGGCCATTTGAAGGCGCATTGAAGTTTTGAGGACCAGGAGATGGAGGCCCTGGTGCATTATAAAAAGCCGGGGTATATCCAAATTTTGGTGATATAAATGCATTCGTTGCTTTGTTACCTGGAGTACCTGGAGTCGCGTTGTATGTACCAGTGCCAGTTCCTGCAACAACGTTAAAGCCAGCACCAGTTCCTGCAACAACGTTAAAGCCAGCACCAGTTCCTGCAACAACGTTAAAGCCAGCACCAGTTCCTGCAACAACGTTAAAGCCAGCGCCAGTTCCTGCAACTTTATTGAATGTACCGGTACCAGTTCCTGCAACTTTATTGAATGTACCGGTACCAGTTCCTGCAACAATATTGAATGTGCTTCCAGTACCAGGAACAATATTAAATGTGCTTCCAGTACCAGGAACTTTATTGAATGTACCGGTACCGGTTCCTGCAACAATATTAAAGTTAGCTCCAGGGCCAGGAACAATATTAAATGTGCTTCCAGTACCAGGAACTTTATTGAATGTACCGGTACCGGTTCCTGCAACAATATTAAATGTACCTGTGCCAGTTCCTGCAACAATATTAAATGTGCTTCCAGTTCCAGGAACAATATTAAAGGTAGCTCCAGGTCCAGGAATTACGTTGAATGTTCCTGTTGCATTTCCGGCGACAATATTAAAGTTAGCTCCAGGGCCAGGAATTAATGCGGTTCCAGTACCACCTTGTCCTGAAACAAGAATACTATTCCTACCATAAGGAATCGCGATATTTCCTGGACTGTTAAACTTCGTCGTACCGACGCCGCTTGCTCTCCAGGTTTTTTCGAGTGTAAATTTAGAACCGCCACCAATACCCATATCTTAGCTCGCATTCTTCACTGACAACGAAACAATGTAAGTATTGCCTGCGTCATACGTCATAATCGACCAGATATCGACAGCATTTGCAGTGGTTGTCGCAGGAGGCGAGACAGCACCCGCGTATTTAGTACCTGTTGGCCATGTGATCGTACGTCCACCTGTAGCATCTTGTTTGGCTACAAGTGTAGCAGAAACCATTCTTGTATTCGCTGGAACTCCGGATGGTGAGATTGTCGTGTTTCCAGTAAGTATTAGATCGAAGAAGTTTGCAGTCGAAAAGTCTAGTGTAAATGTACCAGTCACTGCCGCGTTTGACACTTCGTGTTCAGAGTAACCTGCTAGCACCGGGCGAGTAATAAAATTGTTCGCCATTACAACGTTGGCAGCGTGAGTAGTAATGCCTCCTACTTGTAAAGTGGTCGATACGTTTGCAAAGCCAGTTGATGTAATGCCCGTTGAGTTGGCAATGAAGCTAGAACCGACAGTATGCGAAGCAGCATTGACTGCGCCTTGAAATAAACCACCAGTAAGACTTATTGTTCCAGTAGAATCATTTAGGGTTCCGTTGCCGATAGACAATATTGCCCCTGACGAACGAGAAATACCAGCATCATTATTGAATTTTAACACTCCCCCGGCGGCGATATTAATTGAGCCTGTTGTGTCAATTGAATTGGCGGACAAAACAAACCTAGAAGTGGTATTACCTAATGTCTGCCCTGATGAGTTTGATGTAGGAACAATTGCAGTAGCGTTAATTGTGACGCCGGTAGTAGTAAATGAAGCAGCGTTTACAGTGCCTGTATGATAGGCACCTGTTGTGTTTGCAATGAATGAAGTGCCGACAGTTAACAATGCTGAGTTGACTGAAACTGAAGCATTAGCAAAACCAGTAATCGTTGTGTTACCGGCAGCAAGAGTTGTGACGCCTGATAAAGCTCCACCAAGCGTAAGAGAACTTAAAGTACCAACGGAGGTAAGAGACGATGCAAGAATTCCAGTACCTAAAGCTGTAGAGTTAGCAATAGTAGTAGTACCGATCTTATAAACTTTACCGGCCGCAAGATCGATATGTTCGGAAGCGGTCCAGCTGTCAGTTGCATCAACCCAGTTAAATGTCTTATCGGTAGCACCTTTCAGAGTAATACCGCCGCCATCGGCAGTGACATCACTTGGAGTAGTCACATCACCAAGTATAATATTTTTATCTTCTACAAGAAGATTTGTAGAATTTATATTCGTTGTTGTACCATTGATAGTGAGGTTACCAGAAACGGTAATATCACCAGTAATCGTAGTATTACCGGCAGCGAGTGTCGTAACACCAGAAGCTGCGCCTGCTAACGTAAGAGATGTGATTGATAAGGCTGAGTTCACATGAATGCCGGCAGTATTCACAGTGAGTGTCGAACCGGTCGTTACACCGAGTGTACCTGTCGTGGTAATTGTTCCACCAGAAAGACCATTACCAGTTGCGACAGATGTGACTGTTCCTCCGGCATTGTCATCAGCTGCCCAGTATATCGAAGTACCATTTGAGTGTAATACTTGACCGGCAGTACCGATACCACCGTTCGCTTCAAGTCCGACTGCCGTACCGATAGCCACTTTGCTCGTGTTGGCAACAAAGCTAGAACCTACAGTGAGTGAAGCTGAGTTGACGCTGGTGCTGACATTCGCAAAACCAGTAATAGTTGTATTACCGCCTGCTATTGTAGTGCCTACATTCAGACCTGATTTAACGCGAAAGTTATTTGGTGTAGCCATCTGGTTCCCTATCCCACAGATTTTATTCTATTGTATTTATAACTTTAAGCTTTTTATTTGTGGTTATTTTTTAAATTGACTGTCTGATTACTTTGACTGTTTGTGTTACTGATCCATTTGCAGAAGTTGATGTAAAATAGATTTCTACGTTAGCGTTGTTGATGCCCGCGTCGAACGAACCTAGAGAGGTATTAAATAATTGAGCATATTCTGTAATAAGAACGTCGGTGTTGTCATGTAGTAGTAAGATTTCTGATGTGTGTCTTTCAGTACCAGACGATGGCTTAACTGTTAGAATAAGTTTTCCAAAGCTGTAGTTAGCTTTAGGGAACGAATCTATAATATTCTGGGTTGTATTAGATACTGTAGCTGTGTTACTGAAGATAGCAGCGTTATCTAAGATAAGCGCTTTAGCAGATACGTTAGCCCCAGCTGAAACATTGCCAGTAAGCGTTGTTATGCCGGATACCACTAAGTTGCCGGTAATGCTTGAATTACCACTTACGGCAAGAGTAGTACTAATATTAGCAAAGCCTGTTGATGTAATGCCTGTTGAGTTGGCAATGAAGCTAGAACCGACAGTATGTGAAGCGGCATTCACTGTTCCTGTATGGAATGCACCGAGAGTGTTGGCAATAAAACTTGTACCGACAGTTAGAAGCGCAGAGTTAACTGATACTGAAGCATTAGCAAAACCAGTGATCGTAGTATTACCAGCCGCAAGAGTTGTAATGCCCGAAGCTGCTCCAGCAATAGTCAGCGACGAACCACCTTGGATAGTTGTAGTTACGTTAGCAAAACCGGTGATGGTGGTATTACCGACTGCGAATGCTCCGTTATAAGTAAGCGCGCCTGCGCCAGTTCTACCAAGTTTTGTCGTTGTGTCTGCGTTACCAAATATAATAAAACCATTATTGGCAGATTGTTGACCGCGAATAGATACTGTATCAGCTGTGTTGACGTCTCCAAACCAAGCATCGTCACCGATTGAAATATTAGTACCTGATCCGTTATTACTCGTCAGTAATCTATCAATCGATAGTGCCGAGTTAACGTGAATACCGGTCGTATTGACTGTGAGTGTTGGCCCAGCAGTTACTCCGATTGTACCACTAGTTGTAATCGTTCCACCAGAAAGACCATTGGCTGTCGCGACAGAAGTTACGCCTCCGCCGGTAGCACCTTGAGCGCCTTGTGCACCAGTAACACCTTGAGCGCCTTGAAGTCCTTGAGTACCTTGCGCTCCTTGAGCACCAGTAGTACCTTGAGCACCTTGCGCGCCAGTATCACCTTGAGCGCCTTGAGCACCTTGGGCACCTTGAGCGCCAGTAACGCCTTGAGCTCCAGTTGCACCAGTAATTCCTTGCGCGCCAGTATTACCAGTTGCTCCTTGAGCACCAGTTGCACCTTGGGCACCCTGAGCACCCGTGTCTCCGAGATCACCTGTTCTTGCAAACGTAATAATAATATCTTCAAGGTTTGTAAACGATGATGCAGAACCACTCACATAAGCACAATTAACTGTGAACCAACCAGTATTATCTGTCAATGCTGAAATTGTAAACAACGCAAAGTCAGAAGCATCAAGCCGATTAGAGATTCTAAAGTGGCCTTTAATTGTGCTTGTAGAATCGTCGATGGTGTTTAGAAATGATTGAATATTAGTAGCTGCATCATTTGATGCATCAATATACATCGCGCTTGCTAAAGTAACGTCGGCATTATTAAATCTTATCTTACCAGTACCAGGATCAGCTGCGCTTGTGCTTGTATCAAATGTATAATCGAACGTAGCACCGCCAAAGTTACCATCATTGCCTTGAGCGCCTTGGGATCCAGTAACACCTTGAGCACCAGTTGCGCCTTGGGCACCAGTATTGCCTTGAGCACCAGTAGCACCTTGAGCACCAGTATCGCCTTGAGCACCTTGAAGTCCTTGAGTACCTTGAGCTCCAGTAGCTCCTTGAGCGCCAGTAGCACCTTGAACGCCTTGAGCTCCAGTTACACCTTGAGCACCTTGAAGTCCTTGAGCACCTTGAGCTCCAGTAGCTCCTTGCGCACCTTGAGCACCAGTAGCTCCTTGCGCACCTTGAGCACCAGTAACACCTTGTGGACCAGCAACCGATGAAGCTGCACCTTGAGCACCGGTTGTACCTTGAGCACCTTGAGCTCCAGTTGCACCTTGTGCACCAGTAGAGCCTTGAGCACCAGTTACACCTTGAGCACCGAGGGTGACGAATGCATTTAAAGTTGTAACTTGGACAACATCACCAGCAATCGCATTCGATGTGAGTGTGAGAACGGTGGTATTTGTTGTGTTATAGTCAACTCCGGCAATTTGACGAGAGCCATTAATAAAGACGTTTTCAAGTCCGGCAGTATATATGAATGTGTTTGATGTATCGTCAGTGCCCGTAAACACCGTCGTATTCGATGCCACAGTAAACGTGTAGGTATTCATGGTGGCAGCATTTGCTTCGCCGCCTGCACCCCAATAAACGCCTGTTCCATTTGATGAAAGAACTTGGCCGCCGGATCCAGACGATCCGTTAGCTACAATCGTAACAACAGCGAGAGAAGAGAGATTTGAACCGACTTCGAAGATGGCATTGGCAGCATCTGAAGAGAAGACTTTACGATCAGTTAGATTAACCGCAAATTCGCCGTTATCAATAAAACCAGAATTTGCTACGTCAGTAGTATTAGCTGTACGACCAGAAATTGTCGTGCGCTTAAATTGAAATTTGTTTGCCATTCTCAACCTCTATATAGAGCAACGAAGCGGTTATGTAACCCCTAATATTCTATTTATACAGAAGTATCTTCAGCTTTTTTGTTTTTATTTCCAAGCTTCTCAAGATCAACAATTTTTGCTTGAAGACCGGCCATGGTTTTATCCGCCATGGCCAGTCTTGTTTCTAGCATTATGTTCTTACTTGTAAGATCATGAAGATTCGCGAGTAATCGATTGATATACTCATTTACAAATTCAGCTTCCATAAATTAGAACGTGCCTCCGTCAAGTGTTCCGTATACTACCGATGTTCCGTTTGATTGCAGAACCTTACCATTTGTATTAGCTACAAGAACAGTAGCTGCTCCAGTTCCGTTACCTACAAGAATTGCACCGGTTGTGATGGTTGATAGACCAAGTCCACCAGAAGCAACACCAAGTGGTGTTGAGAGGGTAAGAGTATTCGCAGTGATGCTTACATTGACTGTTGAGTTGGCAGTAATAGCAACGTGAGTTGCGTTCGAAATCAAACCGCCTGAAGTCAGGAATGCCTGTAATGTAGCAGTCGTATAACCAACTGCGGCAGTATCTACGGTCGTTGTAGGTTCTGTATTCGAACCAGCAAAAAGCTTATAGACGCCATCTGTGGCATCACGGAAAAGACCAGTGAATTTAGCTCCACTCGAACCGTATTGACCATAAAGACCAATATCAAGAACGTCGGTTGTTGCGTTTCCGTTTGCAAGCTCGATCAGCGAATCTTGGACTGTCAGGTTGGTAGTATCGAT